>Ga0208765_1000274_pt1 | contig 34006 bp, 33 predicted proteins | sample ETNtaG_2_FD_185783 | JGI IMG/M metagenome (GOLD analysis project Ga0208765, IMG submission 185783) | Marine microbial and viral communities from oxygen minimum zone, Eastern Pacific Ocean - ETNP201406SV203 (SPAdes) (version 2) | ecosystem: Environmental > Aquatic > Marine > Oceanic ...
GCCAGATGGGTGACTAGCTAATCAATCAGTCGTCGACATGTTCAACCAGAATCATCCGGGTGGGGGTATAAACCATGACCACGTCACCGTTTTGATTGAACACTTCGTTCTTTGTGGTGACAATGCCGCGATCCTGCTTTGAAGTAAGTCTGGCAGCGGTTACCTCCGCTATAACTTGCAAAGAATCATTGACGAATGTTGGCCCCTTAACCTCCACCTCAGCTCCGAGATAGGCGATTCCTGTTCCCGCGATCGCCCCGCCGCTAATAATTAATCCTTCAGCAAGCGACATGACCAGACTTCCGGGAACCAAGCGGCCGGAGTAGCCAGCTCGTTCTGACCCCGTCGCGTCAAGAAATAACCCTTCGACAAAACCGAACTGGGTTACATAGACCATCAGGTCCGTTTCAGTCACAGTTCGCTTAGAAGTACTCCACCGCTTTCCGACAGGTAGTTCATGAAAGGTCCAACCGCGGTGCGGCCTTGGCGGTAAGTCAGCAACCATCACTTCCTCCTACACGTTCTTCCCGTGACCGTAGCCCGATAATTGAGGCGCTGACCCCTTTCTCCGCCTACCATCAGATGTGTTGTCCTACTAGGGGAGAAGAACATGGCCGTTGATCGGCGCACCCATCGGTCACACGTCAGCTATATCGATAAGTCCCGTAACTACTACGGCGCACAGGGATATCCGCAGCCCTATCAGTGGGCCTACAACCATGATGTCCCATTCGCATCTCTGAATAAGCCTCTGAGCGAGTGTCGTATAGGCCTCGTCACCACTTCTTTCTTTGAACGCAAAGTTGACAAAACAGCTGTTGCAGGTGCAGGGGCTAAAGAGCCCTACGCAGCGCTATGCGATGACGCCCTTGGTGGTCTTTACAACAAGGATCTTTTTTGGGACAAGGACAACACCCATACAGAAGACCTTGATACCTACCTTCCAATTAACCGTCTCCGAGAATTTGCCGACCAAGGAAGAATTGGATCGTTGGCAGACCGCTTTTATGGAGTGCCAACTGATTACAGCCACAGAAGAACTAGTCGCAGAGACGCTCCTCAAATACTCGAGTTCGCTCAAGAGGATGAACTTGACGCAGTAATTCTTGTTCCGCTTTGACCGGTTTGCCACCAGACCGTGAGTCTGGTCTCGCGTCACCTCGAAGAAGCTGGCTTACCAACGGTTGTAATGGGAAGCGCAAGAGACATAGTCGAAGAATGCGGAGTTAGCCGGTTCGTTTACACCGACTTCCCGTTAGGTAACCCGACAGGAAAACCAGGCGATGTCGAAATGCAATCAGCAATAACCGCAATCGCGCTAGACCTTCTCGAGCGTGCATGGGAACCGCGAACCACCGTGCAAACCCCATTTGTATGGGACACCGAAGCAAACGAGGACTGGCGTCACCACTTCATGAAAGTTGATGACTCAAACCGAGATGCGTTGGCGTCAGCGGGAGACCAACGCCGCTCGGCTCAGGAAAAAGTGAAAGCTGAAGGCCGAGGTAGGGGTTGATGTGACACAGGCTGATAGGGGCGTTCGCTTAGAAGGAGCTCCAGAGCCACACAAGATGATCCCGGCCTCAAACGGAGTGCATGTATCAGCGGACATCTACGGCCAGACAGGGCCGCTCGTCATTCTGCAGCACGGCGGAGGACAGACCCGCCACGCGTGGAAAGGAGCGGGCCAAAAACTAGCTGAAGCTGGATATCAAGCGGTCAGCCTCGACGCCCGCGGACACGGGGATAGCGACTGGGCTCCCGACGGCGACTACTCCAACGAGGCCCTTGTCGAAGACCTTGTTGCCGTTGTTGAGAACCTCGGACAACGCCCCATCCTTGTTGGTGCCTCAATGGGCGGAGGAACATCGTTAACTGCTGTTGGCGAAGAACGAGTAGATGCCGAAGCGTTAGTTCTTGTAGACACAGCTCCCCGAATTGAGGCAGGCGGAGTCCGAAAGATTCGAGACTTCATGGGGCAAGCCCCAGATGGCTTCTCCTCACTAGAAGAAGTAGCGGACGCAATTAGTAATTATCAACCACATCGAAAACGGCCCCGATCTTTGGATGGGCTAGCGAAGAACGTTCGTCTATGGCCAGACGGACGATACCGATGGCATTGGGACCCAGAATTTATGAGACGTAAACGCTCCTTAGCGGATCGTGTCCCAAGACAGGAAGATGCCGCAAAGAACGTCAAATGTCCGTCCCTGCTAATTCGCGGTGGCTTGAGCGACGTACTTTCAGAAGAAGGAGCCCAGGCGTACCTAGCGTTAGTGCCGCATTCTGAGTACTCAAATGTCGGTGAGGCAGCTCACATGGTCGCTGGGGACCGAAACGACATCTTCGTAGCTGCTGTGTTGAGTTTCTTGACGAAAGTAGCGCCCGTTAATTGACATCACCGAACCCCGACACGACGGACCATGATCTAGCCACGTATGTCTGCGTCGACTACGAAATTGATGGCGTGACCCAGGGTTTGGAACCTAAAAGTCTCATAGAGAGTATTTTTTTGGGCAGCGGGGCGTCCCTAATCGACCACCAACTACCGGTCGTCGCGTCTTTCGAGGACCCGACCACAGCGGTAGAAGCGTCGATTGTCGGACAATGGCGCGTACAACGTGAAATTAACGACCCTCATAGAAAGCTACGCATCGGGGTGCATGTAGGGAGCTTGTCTGAAACGGTGGCGGTACTCAATTGTTCAAATGGCAACCAAATCGTCTTTAGTGGAGCCGTCGATCTAGCTACCGGGGGAGCACTCGATGCTCGACCTATGGCACTCGCCAACATTTGGACCGACTCAGAACCAACACAGTTGTGGTTGTCAACCGACAGTCGACCCGACATAGATGGGCGTCCCCTACGCATTCCGACCTAATCTTCAAGATCGTCGGAACCAACTTTCGGCACCGATAGGACAAAGAGGAATACTTATGTCAACTGAGGCCCGCGTCGTAGTAGTCCCGCAGGAACAAGGTCAACCATTAGAAGTAGTTGATGTAACACTTCCCGATCCCGAACCTCACCAAGTAGTCGTCCGTCAATTCGCCTCAGGTATATGCCACAGCCAACTCCACACCATCCATAACCCCCGACAGGCGCCCGCTGTACTTGGCCACGAATCAACGGGCCAAGTGGTGGCAGTAGGGGAGTCAGTCACAGACCTAGCGAACGGTGACACGGTGATGGTTACCTGGGTGCCTAAGAATCAAAATCAGGCTCGCCGACAGGGTGCTTTCACAGCACTGGAACTACCCGACGGACGAGTAGCAACCACCATCAACGTGTTCACATGGGCAACCCATACGATCGCAGATGAAATGTATGTCGTGAAAGTTCCAGATGACATCGACCGAGAGACAGACAGCATCATTGGATGCGCAGTTATCACAGGAGCCGGAGCAGTGCTCCACACGGCAGGAGTTAAACAAGGTGACAGTGTCGCAATAGTTGGTGTCGGAGGGGTCGGACTTTCTGCTGTCGCCGCAGCAGCACACCTAGGAGCTGACCCCATCATCGCCATTGACCTCGACGACGCGAAGCTCGACTTTGCGAAACAATTTGGTGCCACTCACGGCCTTAACGCAACTGAGGTAGACGTCGTCGAAGCAACACGGGCCCTGACCCCAGTTTCTGGCCAATTCGACATTCTCCGGCAACCTATTGCCGGAGTCGACTATGCGTTCGATTGCATAGGGCACGCTTCCACGATGAAACAAGTTTCAGAGCTGGTACGAAGCGGAGAGTTTGGTCAGTCCAAAGGTGGAACAGCAGTGTTAGTTGGAGTTCCCCAAACACCCATTGAGTTAGACAGCCGCTACATGTTTATGGGTGAACGCTCGTACATCTGCAGCCTCGGAGGTTCCTGCGAACCTAGTGAAGACCTACCCCGGTTTATTGAGTGGCACCGGAACGGAACTCTTGATCTTGATGCCTTAGTAACTCAACGATACGCGATCGACGATATTGGACTTGCCGTCGAAGACCTTGAGAATGGCAGGGTTGCTGGTCGCTCGATACTGGTGTTTGACTAGGCATGGACGTTGACAACAAGGGCGATGTTCCGCTGCTAAAGGTCACTGACGGCCGGGCCCAAATTTTTCTCCAAAGACCAGCAAAACGAAACCGGCTCGAACCAGCTGACCTAGAGGCTCTAATGAGCCACCTTGACACGATCGAAAAGGACAGCTCGGTTCGAATAGTGACCATCGAGGCAGAGGGCCCATCATGGTGTTCGGGCTACCACCTAGGAGCCCTATCTCAGGGTGAGCGCCCTAAATTCGGTTTTGGTGAAGTCTGTGATGCCTTGATGTTGACCAGACCCCCCACCGTGGCAGTCCTCAGTGGCGATGTTCACGGAGGAGGAACCGACTTGGCGATGGCTTGCGACATCCGCGTCGGGGTAGACGAAATCGTTTTGGGTATGCCCGCTACCCGAATAGGACTTCAATATTACGCCACTGGACTTCAACGATTCGTCCAACAAATCGGTGCCGCCGCCACCAAACGTATTTTCTTGACTGCCGAAGTCATTGACGCCCAGGAACTTCTCCGAATCGGATACCTCACTGAGATCGTTGAAGAGAAGGAGCTCCAGTCACGAATAGACAAACTGTGTGAATCAATTTCAGAGCTGTCACCAAATGCAGTCGCGTTGACGAAAAAAGCGATTAATGACTTAAGTGGAACCGATCCCGACATACAACAAATTCAAGAGAGTCACATATCGAGCATCCGATCTGCTGACCATCAAGAGGCGATGCTGGCAATCCGAGAAGGGCGACCACCGCGGTTTCTAGCTGACTAATCGGCATGGAGTTATTGAATTCTGCTAGATACCTGATGTGGTTGAAGTTTCCCCTGAAGTTATAAACGCCGAAAGAGTTACATCGTGGATCGGTGAACACGCCGAATTCGATGGACCTCTCACCTACCACTTGATTGCCGGTGGGCGTTCGAATATGACCTTCACCGTTGAGCAGGATGACCAGATCTTATTTGTGTTACGCCGGCCGCCGATGGGACAGCTACTGCCATCAGCCCATGACATGGCTCGCGAACACCGCCTAATGGACGCCCTTCGCGATAGCGATGTTCCGGTGCCACAGATGGTTGGTCTCTGCCAAGACGAAGAGGTCAATGGTCGAGACTTTTATGTCATGCGATTTGTTGACGGGATAGTCGTTCGAGATCTTGAAATAGCATCGACGATGGATATTGCGGCTCGACAGACCATGTCAGAATCGCTAATAGAAACTCTCGTGGCGCTGCATCGCGTTGATATCGACCAGGTTGGCTTAGGTGATTTAGCTAAACGAAGTGGCTATATAGAACGGCAAGTAAAACGATGGACTGGTCAATGGGAAAACTCCCGGACACGAGATTTACCCGTCGTTGACGCGGTGGCCTCAGAGTTGTTAGCGCGAATGCCTGAACCGAACCCGACAACTATCGCTCACGGTGATTATCGATTATCGAATTGCATGGTCAATGCAGAAGGACGAGTAATAGCAGTTTTGGATTGGGAGCTATGCACCTTGGGCGAGCCAATGGCGGACCTAGGGGGGCTACTTGGCTATTGGCACGATCCCCAAGAAGTTGATCCCACCGGTGACGCCGAAAGCACCGGATTACCAGGATTCCTTAACCAAGATGAAATGGCCTCGACGTACGCGAGAACAATGGGTGTCGATATGGCGTCAATCAGCTATTACCGAGCGTTCGCACAATGGAGGCTTGCCTGCATAGCCGAAGGTGTATACGCGCGCTATTTAGGCGGACAGCAAGGTGAACAAGACGAAGAGATCGATTTGGAGCGAATGAGAGACTCTGTTGCTGAACGCGCTGAACGAGCCGCCCAACTACTCAACATGGAATGAAATAGTTCAACGTCTAACGACGGATCTTCGAAAGTGGTCTTACACGCCGTGGCGTAAAAGTCTTCCGCTGTAAGTCTCGGTCTGGGCGTCGTCTTCGATTGTCACTTGCCCATTGACTATTACGTTTCGATAACCCGAAGCTTTTTGTATACGCCTCCACTCGCCGCCAGGAAGGTCATGAACCACTTCCATCGGAAGAACTTTAAGATTTTCTGGGTCGTACACAACAACATCTGCCGGACAGCCCGTTCGCAAGACGCCTCGATCACGAAAGCCGGCTAGTTGTGCAGGCAGAGCTGATAAGCGTCTGTGCGCTTCCTCATAGGAAATCCATTGGTTTTCTCGCACTTGCTCAGTGAGAGTCTCCGTTGGATAGCGACCGGCAGTGAGAAACTTGGTGTGAGCCCCCCCATCAGAAACCCCGAACAACATGTGGGGATAGCTCACAATGTCTTTCAACAATTCGCTGTTGCCCTGAGGAGGCGCGACGAAAAACAGCGTGTCAAGTCCATCCTCCACTGCGATGTCGAGCATCACATCTACCTCGTGCTTGCCGCTTAATTCGGCAGCCTGAGACACCGACATTTCTCTGTACTGTTCCGTGTTATCTGATCGGGGAGAAAGGATAGTTACAGTCCCCAGCGGAGCAGTCGCTGTAGAGGGAAGGTTGTCCTTCAAAGCCTGACGACGGGAAGGATCAGAAAATTTCGCCAAGCGTTCTGCTTTGTCACCCATGCAGGCTTCCATCCACGCCTCGGAGTCGTCATAGAGATTCCAGTCTTCGAGAGTGAAAGTGAATCCGGCGTCACTAGTTACTCCCTGCCCATAGACGGGAATGCCGCGTTCTCTACACCGTTCGAGCCATTCGATTTGGCGTCGGTGGACGTGAGGTTTGTCTTCGAACGCTTGAACCACATTATGTAAAAGAGGGCGACCACTTATCGAAGCGATTTCCTCTAGATGAGCGAGATCATGCTTGATGTCATCGGTAGTCAAAGTCATTTGGACGACACCCTGATTCCGTTCTGCCAACACTGCCGCCAGCACCCTCGCGGTTTCGTCATTCATCATGTCGGTAGGCATAGGAGTGCCATCCCAATCACGTTGAACTGCTGCAGGACCTGTCGGTGGAAGACGTTGAGCAGACCAACCACAGCCCCCCGCATCCATTGAGGCCCGCAGTAAATTGGCTAACTCTTTATGTTCAGCATCGGTCGGCATGCGACCAGCCTTAGCGTCATCAACTCCTAAAACCTCGAGAAGCATCGGACCGACAGGGACATACGGCAAAATGTTCATGGCTTTGGGCGTTCGGTCCAAGCTATTCAAATACTCCGGAAAGGTCACCCAATCCCAGGGCATCCCCTGAGCCATCGATTCGTAGGGGATTGCCTCCACCCGGACCATTGATTTCATTGCGTAGTCACGCATATCTGGTGCGACCGGAGCAAAACCGAAACCACAGTTACCGATTGCTACCGAAGTAATGCCATGCCAGCCGGACAAAGTGCAGTACGGGTCCCAAAAGACCTGCGCGTCATAGTGAGTATGAAGATCTACAAAACCTGGCGCTACGTGCATGCCAGTGGCATCGATTACCTGGTCTGCCTCTCGATGGTTTACTCGCCCTATTTCAACGACTTGACCATCAGAAATAGCTAAATCGCCACGAACTCGCGGAGCGCCACTTCCATCAAAAATAAGACCATCTTTAACAACTATGTCGAAACTCATATCCGAATCACTCCAGCCAGACCTGATTTAGAGACAGCGTAGGTCTAGGCGTTGAGGAGATGCCGGAAAAATGGTTCTCTAAAAAGGATCCCGCTCAATGTCGAGGACAAAACGTCCTAATTGATGAGTCACGCGGTCTTGATGAACGTTGATATGTAAGGGCATGGCACGAAAATCTCGATACCTGCGTTCGAAACTTCCTCCCTCGCGCAGCCCATTGCCACCCTGAGTTCGCTCTAAGAGTTGCATTGCTTCAGCTAGCTGTTCAACACTCATTGAGATAATCGACATCTGCCGCAGGTAGTCGGCTTCGTTAGGAACGGTCCGGTCTTCAATTCTTTGGTCTATTTCTAGGCAAGCATTTTCAACGGCAGCCCGGGCAGAGGATAAGAGAGCACTGGCTCGACCGATATTGATTTGAGCGGTCGGCTTTTCGACCATTTTGCCGCCCATGATGACGCGACGATCACGCGCAGAAGCTGCTACTTCTTGAATACTGCGACGCACCAAGCCCACAGCCATCCAACCGAGCCACAGGTCCGAGATACCAACCCAATCTTCTCGGTACCGATGGTGAATAACCGGGACAGTACGAAGAGATTCAGCACGGTTTGCTCCGTACCATGGGACGCAACGATCCAGAGGCACCCGAACCTCACTGTAATGAAAGTCATCGGTGGCCGAGGCTCTGAGACCAGACCCATCCCACGTAGGGTCGATCTTCAAACCATCGACAGATGTGCTGACTATCGAAAACCGCAAATCCATAGGTCGGACAGGGTCACCATCGTCGTCAACGACCGCGAAAACAACACCACAGTGGTCTGCGTATCTGCCACCAGTGCCGAACGTTGCTTTCCCATTGAGGACCGCTTCGTCTCCCTCAATTCGTCCGTGTACTCCGCTGCCAGCGCCCGCAGGAAAACAAACCCATTCGCCGAGCTCAACAATTTGTTGAAGGAAATGGTGATGTTCAGGGCCGAGAGTTCCTACAAACAGGTGAAAAACTGCGAGGTGGTTCCAAAGAACCCACGCCGTAGAAGGGCACCTGGCGGCAATGGCTTCGAATTCGCGTCCCATTGCAAGAATTGACGATTCGACCCCGCCTAGTTCGGCGGTTGCGGCCATTCGCATTACGTCGCTACCTCGTAGACTTTCGATTACTTCGCTCGCGACCGTTCTAGTTTGGTCTGCGTTACTTGCTTGAGCCTCAAGAGCGTCTAAGACCGGACTGACTAAGAGCCGCGCTTCGTCAGTTGGAAAAAATTGAGCGACGGCGTCTTCATCCATTAGTTGCACAGTAGCGGGTTGAGTTACTTTGTATCCATGCAAGACGACGATGGGGGAGCATCTGACAGGATCACCGTTCGTCGTATGCCTGAGAGAGCTCAATACGACAGAGACGCGATCAACGAAATTCTAGATGAAGGGCTGTTGGCCCATGTAGGGATGGTCACTCCTGAGGGGCCCATAGTTATCCCGATGTTGTACGCCCGTGATGGAGAGTTGCTCTACCTTCACGGATCACCTGCGAGTCGTTTACTCCGCGAAGGCCGCGGTGTGCAGCTATGTGTGACGGTCAGCCTGGTCGACGGCCTGGTTGTAGCTAGATCGTTAGCTCATCACTCTATGAATTATCGCTCTGTCGTCGTCATGGGTGAAGCCTCGCCCGTTGAAGATTTGACTGAGAAGAGCCGAGCATTAGACGTTATAAGTGAACATGTGATCCCTGGACGGGTTGCGGCTACGCGCCCCCATAGTGAAAAAGAAGTCAAAGGAACCTTGGTACTCGCGATGTCGATATCTGAGGCTTCCGCGAAGGTTCGCAGCGGACCACCGATCGACGAAGAAGAGGACTATCTCTTAGATACTTGGGCGGGAGTGTTGCCAATTGGGATTGAGGTGGGAACGCCGCTGCCCGACCCCAGACTTGCTTCTGACATAGCTGTTCCAGAACACATAGCCAAGTGGAGGCGCTAGCAGTTATTCAGGAAGGTGGGGGAGCACTTCTTCGCCGAAGCGCCGCACGGTTTCCTCGAGTTCGTTGTCGGAAACGCCGCCCAAATCGAACATAAATAGCTGTCGATCGTGTCCAAGTAATTCATGCAGTTCACCCATGCGATCGACACACTCTTGCGCACTTCCAGCTACTGCTGGGCCTGCCAGAAATGACTCAAGATCAAAGGGCATTTGGACTTTGCCACCTGTGTTGTCGCTAATGAGTTGATCAACGAAGTTCCAGTAATGGCCATAGCGGGGGACGAAGCGTTCTCTCATATCTGCTTGATCCGATCCGACGAATGCGTGACAACACGAACCAATAACAATGTCGTCGGCATTCCGTCCTGCTTGGACCCAAGCTTCCTTGTACTGCTCAACAATTGGCACAAACATTTTTGGGTGCCCGAAAACCGAAGGCAACATAAGGCGACAGCCAAGTTTTGCTGCGAGTAACGCCGATTCTTGAGATCCGGCACCGATCCACATTGGGATATCTCCAGTTGGCCTCGGGCGAATGGTGATATCGGTCAAGGAAGGCCGAAATTTACCCGACCAGCTGACGTTCTCCTGATCAAGAAGAATTTGCAATAGTTCGAGCTTCTCCTCGAAAATTTCTCGAGCATCATGCACGTCTAAGCCAAATGCTGGATAACTCCGGCTGAAAAAATTGCCGCGTCCTGTGACGATTTCAACTCTTCCGGGGAAAAGATTGTCAAGGGTGGAATAGTCCTCGGCAGTGCGTACAGGGTCAAGAGTGGGCACCAACGTGACAGCGGTTGACAAGATCAGATCTGGAACCCGTTCGCCGATCGCTGAGAGCACGACAGGTGGCGAGCTCAGCATGTAATCGTTGAAATGATGTTCACCGATGTGAACTGCATCAAATCCTGATTCGGATGCCCACACTGAATAACGAATTAGCTGCCTATGCCGGTCCGCTTCGGTCAACAACTCACCGGTCTTTGGATGGGCCAGATTGTCTCCAAGACTGAATACCGCTGATTCCACGTTCTCTCCCTACCGTTACTCGCCTGTTCTAGCCAAATTGGCCATCAGACGTATCGCTTCCTCTTGGCCGGTGTTGATGTTGAGTCCAGTTAATCCGCTATCGGACCACTGCAAGAATCTTTGCCTTATCCGGTCGGGAGACCCATATAGCCCCGCCTCGTCAACATACTCATCTGGAATGGCTTCAGCGGCTTCTTCCTTTCTGCCCGCTAGGTACAGCTCTTGCACCCGGGCCGCGACATCTGGATAACCCCTTTGCACCATGTGTTGGTTGTGGAAGTTCACATCCTTGTGCCCCATGCCACCCGTGTACAAAGCAATATTGTCTTTTGCTTTGCGAAATATGGGTTCCACATCATCTGTGATCTGCACCGGGCATTGACCGATGATCTCAAAATCTTCCCAACCTTTGTTAACGCCACGCCGTCGTGCTCGTTCAAAACCCTCTTCGATCCATGGACGGAAATGCTGCATCCGTCCAGGCACAAAGTGCATCGGAAGCCATCCGTCGCACAGTTCAGCAGTTAATTTCACTGTGGCTTCTGAGCCACTTCCCAACCAAATAGGGAGATCAGCATTGGTATGAAGTATCGAAGTTAAAGGCTTTCCTAGACCGGTAGTCCCGTCCCCGACAAAGGGAAGCTGATATTCGCGGCCGTCATGCACAACTGGTTCGTTCCGGTCGAAGATTTTCCTCATGATCTGGATGTAATCACGCAATCGCCAATAGGGCTTCCCCCAAGGTTGGCCATACCAACCCTCGACTATCTGAGGGCCGGACACGCCGAGACCGACGATCATTCGATTTCCGCCGGCAAGTGCGTCAATTGTTTGGGCTTGCATAGCAGCCATGGCTGGCGCCCGACCAGCTAGTTGGATGATGCCGGTTCCCAACTTTATTCGCTCGGTGTGGGCGGCGATATAAGCGAGAGGCGTCATAGCATCGGACCCGTAGGCCTCAGCAGTCCAGACAGAGTGGTAGCCGAGTTCCTCGGCCAGTTTGATTTGCTTCATCGGGAGATCAAGCTTGCCACCCGAGTAGCCGAGCATTAATGCGAGTTTCATTGTTCTTTTCGTCCCGTCTTCTCTGGTTGGGATGGTCTGTCAAATGGCAACACTATGGCGCGTAACGAATGGTTGATCAGTTGCCGCTTTCCAACAGCCTGACTTTTGTGTGTTCTCAGAGTCAGTTAATTGATCGATCTCTCTTTCCCTTCCCAGTAAGGCGCTCGTAACTCGCGCTTTAGAACCTTCCCTGGACCTGATTTGGGAAGTTCAGATGACCGGAATTCAACCGATCGTGGAAGTTTGTACCCGCCTAGTGATTTTCTGCAGAATTCGATCAGCTCGTCAGACGTCAAGCTTTCGTCCCGGGGCACAACTACCGCGTGAACTTGCTCACCCCATTGTTCATTAGGAACACCGAAAACAGTGGCTTCCAACACTTTGGGATGTTGATAAATCACCTCTTCGACTTCGGAACAATAAACATTCTCTCCACCCGAAATGATCATGTCCTTGGCGCGATCAACTAAATACAGGTAGCCCTCGTCGTCTAGATAACCGATGTCTCCTGTGCGGTACCAACCATTTTCGAGAGCAGCGGCCGTCTGGTCTGGCTTGTTCCAATAGCCCTGCATCACATTGGGCCCTTGGACTAGAACTTCGCCTGCTTCGCCTGGTTCTGCATCAATCATTAACGAAACCCCAAGCGAAGGGTGTCCTACCGACTTCCCGCGACTTGAGCCGATCAACGCCTCCTCGTGACGAAGGCCAGTCACCAAAGGAGCCGTCTCGGTAGCACCATAAAGATGCAGAAGTTCAGCTTTGGGAAACTCTTCGTGGGCTCGACGCAAGACTTGAGTTGCTATCGGCGACGCTCCATGGCAAATAAGGGCAAGGCTCGAAGTGTCTCTTGGGTTGGCCGACTGGGCTTCAACGAGAGCCGCCACCATAGTTGGAACAGCCAAAGTTACGGAACAGCGATGTTGCTCAATGAGGTCAAGACACAAGTTCGGTTCGAAAGCGGGTACGACAACTTGAGGCACCCCTAAAGCTAGACACTGAAGTACCGCATTGGACCCTGCCGCATGAAACATAGGAGCGACCAACAGATAGGTGTCGTCGCCACTTAACGGCATCGTGAGTTGACTGTGCAGGGTGTTAGCGATCAGATTTCTATGGCTGAGCATGACACCCTTGCTCTTGCCCGTTGTACCCCCGGTATAGAAGAGGCCGGCTAAATCCTCTTCGTTGGTATCAGCAAATTCCGCAGGTGCAAACTTCGAAAGAAGGCTCTCATACTCATTGAGAGTGATGACTTGATCGACAGACTTAGATAGTTCACCGGGGTCTTGGTCTGCAATGAGGAGCTTTGCTCCAGCATCCTCCAACGCATAAGCCAATTCGGGTTGAGCCCACCTACTGTTAAGAGGCACAATTGCGCGACCCGCTGCAGGTACCCCGCAATACAACTCAGCGTAAGTGTCGGAGTTCGCGGCTAACAAGCCGACGCGGTCACCGGACCCGACACCAAGGTCTTCGAGAAGTGGACCGACGGTCCGACAGCGAGCGACGAACTCTTCAAAAGTTCTGGTTCGATCCTCACAAATAAACGCTGTTTTCGTAGCGTGCATCGACTCAGCCCGCTGCAGGGGGTCAGAAATGGTTCGCATGGCAGCTCTCCAGGTTGGCTTTCATAGCTCTATTTTTGTCTTTATAGCGCGTAAGGACAATTCCAATGTTGGATCGGTCCTCACAGCGTCGGGGGGTGGCACTACTAGAAGCCTCAACTGGGTGAATTAATGGCAGTGTCCGGGCTCACTGGGAGCGACGTCAATGGCAGGGTTCCGGTCGAAAAAGCCATCGGGTACGAGCATGAAGCCCGCGTACTCCGTGGGCATCACGGGGTAATCCTCAACGCGAACATCGTGGGTCAGACCAAAGGAGTGCCAAACGGTGATGTCCGTGTCAGCTATCGAACGGTCGTCTGCGGTGAATTTCGGCAAACCTTCACCAGCGTTTCGCTGAGTTGGGTAATCGCCCGCTGCATAACGTTCTGTCTGCGTTGTCGGTGTTACCCATAAGTTATGTTTCGCAAACATTGCTCGTTGCGCATGCGGAGAGTCTTCTGCAGCGAACATGGTCGCGGTTGATGACGGCAGTAGGCGGTAAGCGGTAGGGCGACCCAAGCGGTTGGTTTTCTCTGAGTTCTCGATCCTCCAGTACCGACTGCTAGCTGAATTGGTATTGCGCATAGCGGAATGTTCATTTCCCAAAAGGGTCTCACGTGCTGCAAAAGCAGTGTTGTGCGGATTATCTGGTCCAGGGGGCAAAGGTTCGGTGTTCACTTCAACAACGTTGTTTTCGTTGCCGTCGATCGCCATGTCGAGTCGCACACAAAAAAGATGCTGGTGAATAGGTCCTGCGACGTTTGGTGCTACAAGTCGGGCAAATGTTAGGTCGTCACCTTCAGCGTGAGCCCGGGTCGTAATGATGCCCGTTAGTTTGATTTCAAGTTTGATTGATCCATCTAGATGGAAGTACCAAAAGAAACCGTATTCATAGTTGCCGACGGTTGAAATACTGCTGATCACTAACCGCCGGGATCTACGGACCTCGACTTCACCGGTGTTCATGTCGGTATGTTTCCACCCGATCCCGAAGTCCTCTTCGTGGATACAAATCGCGTTGCCTGTAGTCATGACACTTCCGTCATCAAGCATTTGGACTGCATCGAGGTAGTAGATTTCACCCAGACAATCACAGCCAAGAGTCAATGAGTTTGCCGTCATCCCGAGCCCGTACTCGCCTGAGTCAAGAGCGTGTTTGAAGGTTTGGCTTGGTCGAGTGTCGCCGTAGGGGACGACCATCTCAGCCAAAGAAGCCCTATCGATCACCGGACGTTCGACTCCGTCTTGGGTGTAGGTGATTCGGTGGAGCACTAGCCCTTCGGTGTCGTCGACCACCATACGACAACGCCATTTCTGCCAAGTGATCTCGTTGCCTTCAACGGTGAAACTGGCACCGTCCGGTTGAGTTATCTCTACAGGTTTAAGGTCATCTCTCATCGGACCGTAGTCACTTACCACTGAATCAACGTCGTAGTTCCCTCGCTCAGTTGGAATAGGCCACGTACCGAAATCTTCTATGTGTAAGACAGCCAAGCTATCCACATCAACATGGACCATTAGACCGTCGATTGGGAATGCGTACCCATTGTCATTGGGGTGAGGACGGTGAAACGCGATGCAACGTTGGACCCTGCGGCCATCCTCAAATTCGAAGCCGTAGTCACCTGTCGGCCAAGGATCTATCTGCACAGTGGAAGGATCATCGATCCCGCGCGCTGCAAGAGCTTTCTGGAAGTTGGCATCGTTCCTGCAGGCGTCCATTACCTTGAACAGCTCTACGAACCCGACCCGAGGGACCACACCAGGAATTGCCTCCCAATGGTCTACTTCTCCGCGAGTAACCGATACTCGAGCTTCATAAACCTCACCTTCATGCCGTACCACCACGTCTAGGCGCCGGTCGACGCTGTCACCCGACTGCCAAGACGCGATGTCCTGTTTAGGTGGTTCGTAAATGCAACAACCATGGAAAGTGGAGGAGTCGTTGATACGACCGGACTCGCGTAATACCGAAACACATGTTTCAAGTTCTTCAGCTGTCATCATCGAGAGTGGGTGCATAAACAAACACTAGAGGCCAGCCGAGTGGCCCGCTCAATGGCGTGACATCTGCATCGGCTACATTTAGTGTGCCGAGGCACACTTAGGAGGATTCAGATGCTTGAAGCTGGAACCGCAGCACCACCTTTTACCTTGCTTGATGAGAACGGCGGTGAAGTATCCCTTAGCGACTATGCAGGACAGTGGGTTTTCCTGTTCTGGTACCCCAAAGCCGCAACACCCGGTTGAACGCTTGAAGCCCAGGGGCTCCGTGATCGAGCCTCCGAATTTGAAACAGCCAACATCGCCATCCTTGGCGCCTCTTTTGACACTGTTGAAGAACAAAAAGCATTTGCAGAAAAAGAAAATCTCCCTTTCCGGTTACTAGCAGACCCTGATAGATCCGCGGGTCAGGACTATGGAGTCGCCCGTGATGAAGGTCATGATTTTGCAGGGTGGCCGCGAAGGGCAAGCTTTTTGATTCAGCCCGACGGAGTCATAGCTAAATCCTATGACTTTGCAGATAAACCAGATCTGGCAGAACATGCTCAACAGGTGCTGAACGATTTCCAAGAATTGGGCTAGTTGGCGGCGGTGAGCCGTGATGTCGCTACAAAAACAAATCTATGGTCGTTTGGAGAAGTTGTACCCGGACCATGATGCGCGCAACTTGTTGGAACGGTGCGTCTCCACCCTCGGGCCTCCTCGCACTGTAAGTAGCGAAAGCCGGTGGTCGGAACATGATGCTGTCTTGATTTGTTATCCCGACCAGGTAGTGGACGGCGGTGAGTCCCCCCTCGCGACCCTCAGGACCGTTTTGGATGAAGTGAAGGAAGGAATTTCCTTGGTTCACTTACTGCCGTTCTTTCCATCTAGTTCCGATGGGGGATTTGCCGTTGTCGACCATGTTGAAGTTGCTCAGGAATTGGGAAGCTGGGAAGACATCAGATCGATCGCTACCGACAACCGAGTCATGGCAGATCTGGTCCTGAACCACGTAAGTTCCAGCCATCGTTGGGTAGAAGAGTTCCGTCGAGGCTTGGAGCCTGGTTCCAGATGTTTGAAGGTGGCTTCCCCACAGGATGACTTGTCCATGGTTGTGCGTCCTCGAACTTCGGAATTGTTGATCGAGAGTGAAACCGATGGCGGCGTCAAATATCTGTGGTGCACATTTGGCCCCGATCAAATCGATGTGAACTGGGCTGAGCCCGAAGTTCTTATAGAAATGCTTCGAGCAGTCGAACGGATGCTTGATGCGGGAATTCGCTGGATCCGATTAGATGCAGTCGCCTATGCCCAAAAAGTTGTTGGAACAAAATGTGTCCACCTTCAAGAGACTCACGAACTCGTGCGACTACTCAGAGATCTATTGGCGTTGAACTGTCCCGAGGCCGTGTTGGTCACGGAAACCAATGTGCCCCACGACGAGAATCTTTCGTACCTTCGCGACGGCACACAAGCCCATGTGGCCTATAACTTCACCCTCGCTCCGTTACTTACCTTTTCGTTGCTGTTCGGCACCAGCAAAGAGTTAGTGAGTTGGTTGCGAGAAGCAGAACAGGTACCGAAAGGGACGACGCTTCTCAATTTCTTGGGTAGTCACGATGGGATTGGGCTTCGTCCTGTCGAAGACATCTTGAATGCCGCAGATTTTCGTTCCCTTATTGATGCAGTTATAGAAGCAGGCGGCGCTTGGTCGGGGCATGTGGACGGAGACCAAATTCATCCCTATGAGATCAATGTTGCGCCAGCTTCACTGTTCGGCCTGGACCGATTGCTGACGGGGCACACTCTCCTAGCCAGTTTCAGCGGAGTACCTGCTTATTACTTTCCGGCGCTTGAGGGTGAGTCCAATGATTTGGAAGCGGTCAATGAAGAAGGCCACAACAGAGCGATTAACAGACCTAAACACACGGTTGCTTCCCGCGCGAAACGACTTGTTGGTCCTGCAAGAGAAAGTCGGGATGAACTCATAAGAAGACTGGCTGTGCGTCAAAAATTTGCTGCTTTCCACCCTGAAGCCCCACAGAAAATATTGGACATAGAAAGTCCGTTGTTGGGTCTAGTGCGCGGCGATGAACCGGCCTCGGTGACGGTGATTGCCAATCTGGGCTTCGACGCAGCCGACTACAACGTCGGTGAACCCTGTTTCGATCTGCTGTCGGAACGGGAGCTTTATGGGCAAGTATCTGTCTCACCAGGAGAAATACTTTGGCTTTCGACAACCGCCATTAAATCCTGAATACAGTTCGGGAATTCAAGCAGAAGTTGCTCCCAAGACGGCAAATTCGCCGGCAGGGGCGTTCGCTTCTCGCGAACGAGATTCGAAAATAGTTCAACAGTCGAAGTCTCAGCAGCAGAATTAGTTGGGAGAGCATTACTTATGGCATTGGCGCGATGGGAGAGAAGCGCCCGATTTATTCGCTCATCAAAGTCATTTACATCTATATCTCCGTGCCCGGAAATCGATACAAGCGTGCTGATTACATCCCGTGCCATCCGGTGCAGCCCCAAATCACGATCATCGGGAGAAAGTATTTGATGCTTATGGTCGTAGCGGTCAATCAAATCCGTTTGAGCTATCCGAGCTCCCAAAGACTGGGCTGCCACGAGTAACGAGATGTCGACACCCCAATGCTCAGGCATCGTGAACGAAGTCGTTATCGAGGCCCGTGCGGCAAATTCACCGGCTAAGGGGTACCTAAAAGATTGCAGGTATCTGAGACTCGGATGATTTGGTTCCGCTGAAGCTAGGGAATCAAGAAGTGGCCCGACGAGTAGTCGAGTAACCCGGCCGTTCAGACCATGCTGGTCGAAACGCGGGTAGAACCCCTTCACGAAATCGAAGCCCATCCGATCATCGACGATGGGATGAGCGAGTCTCGCCACAAACGCTGGCTCGTAGGTAGAAATGTCAGCATCGTGGACGACAACGGTGTCTATGTCTTCGCACCCAGCAACTGCGCCGAAACAGCGCCACAAGTTCCGTCCTTTGCCAGTTCCGAGAGACACACCAATCTCATGGTCGAAAGATTGCATGTCCTCGCTGTCATTCCAAATGACGGTGGTTGGTTGAGGGAGCGAAGAAAATAAGGTGTGCGCCGCTCTAAAAGAATCTGCGTCAGCACCATCCACGCCGACGATCACCCTGCCCAACCAACCAAGGTTTGATATTTGGGTAACCATCTCAGGCAAAGCTGAGCCGTCCAGCTCGCTGATCAAGCAAGGCAGTACCAAGGCCACCCGATTTCCAACCGAGGTTTGAGAAACAAAAGACAGAGCTTCAGTGTTCGCTTCGTCGGTTAAGCGGTGCAGCGTCGTGATGGGCTCTTGTTGATGAAAGTCAGCCATGCCGTTCCTATCCTCGCGCCTACGGTAGACGACCGGTGCACCCCTTATGAAGGCACCCGAGGTATCGTTCCCCATGGCTTCCTCACCTTTTTCCTTCCCAACTGAGGACGAGAAATTTGCGATAGAGGGTCTTACCTACGACGACGTGCTTCTCGTTCCCGCTGCGTCCGAGGTGCTCCCAGACGCTGTCGACACGACATGTCGTTTCACTAAGAACATCAATTTGCACATTCCGCTTGCGAGCGCGGCGATGGATACAGTCACCGAAGCTCGGCTAGCCATAGCCATGGCCCGTCACGGCGGTATCGGAGTGGTCCACAGAAATCTGGCTATCGATGAACAGGCTGAGGAAGTGGACAAAGTCAAGCGATCTGAGTCAGGGATGATTGTTGAGCCAATCACCTTGCCCCCTGACGCGACTTTGGCTGAAGCCGAAGAATTGATGGCTCGCTTCAAGATCAGCGGCGTCCCGATCACAGACGAACAGCGCCGTCTCGTTGGCATTCTAACGAACCGCGATTTGCGGTTTGAGACCGATTACAGCCAGCTCATTGCAGAAGTCATGACGGCCGATGGCCTAGTGACGGCGAAGGCCGGCACGACACTTGAAGAAGCCCAGGTGGTTTTGGGGAAACATCGGATTGAAAAATTACCGATCGTCGATGATGACTTTCACCTAATCGGGTTGATCACAGTTAAAGACATAGAAAAAAAGATCCAGTATCCAAACGCGGCAAAGGACGAACGCGGTCGACTGCTAGTGGCTGCGGCGGTTGGGGTCGGTCCAGGTGTAGACGACCGAGTCGGCGCGTTGGTTGAACGCGATGTAGACGTATTGGTCGTAGACACAGCGCATGGACACAGTCGAGATGTCATCGAAATGGTCGCAAAGATTAAAGCCAACTATTCGGTTGAGGTCGTGGCAGGCAATGTCGCGACAGGTGAAGCTACACGAGCTTTGGTCGATGCTGGGGCGGATGGCATCAAAGTAGGCATAGGACCTGGTTCGATATGTACCACTCGAGTGGTGGCAGGGGTTGGGGTGCCACAAATCACAGCGGTATTTGATTGTGCTTCAGCTGCAGCTGACTCCGACACGCCTGTTATTGCTGATGGGGGCATGCAGTTCTCAGGTGACCTGGCTAAGGCAATTGCAGCTGGTGCTGATTGTGCGATGGTCGGTGGCCTCTTGGCAGGTGTTGATGAGAGTCCGGGAGAAGTAGTGCTGTACCAAGGGGAAAGGTTCAAGGAGTACAGGGGCATGGGGTCTATCGGAGCCATGAAAGGACGAAGCTTCTCCAAAGATCGGTACTTCCAAGATCAAAGAGACGAAGACTTACTCGTCCCTGAAGGCATAGAGGGACGGGTCGCCTACAAAGGGCCGATAGCCAATGTTCTCCACCAACTAATCGGTGGGCTCAGACAAGCGATGGGATATTGCGGCACCACGACGATCAGCGAGATGCGCGCGAAAACTCAATTCGTGAAGATCACAGCGTCAGCTTTACGTGAGAGTCACCCACACGACGTCATGATTACGACAGAGGCACCCAACTATCAACTTCCGTCGTGACTGATGATGATTGGCCGGGACCAGCAAAGTACAGAATTTTTGGTTGGGCGTCGGCCTTAACCATCATTGCCCTATGCGTGTACTTGGTGGTGCTCTAAATCATTTTGAGCGCCTACAGCGCTGTAATGTCTGTCAACTTCGTGACTGCCTCGCCAACCTCTCGTGATTGCTCAAGATCGACGATCCCTATTAGTCGCCACTCGTTGAAACCTTTCGGGTCACAGATGATCTGCTCCACGGTGAACGTTTTGTTGTCCCCACTGTCAACCGTGAACCACTGATCAGATCGCGCATCGGGTCCGGTCAATACTTCAGCAAAATCATTCCAGTAAGGACTGGCAAGGTCTCTCACCCAGTTCGGATCAACCAGTTCTCCTAATGCTTCCTCAGCCAAGCCGTTGTAGTCAGCTTGCGCAAAAAGTTGGACCCACCGGAAGGCAGCATTCCTAATCATGACCCGGAAGGCACGGGTATGACTCGTTATATCAACTACCTGAGGACGAACTTCTTCAGTCAGCGTCTGAGGGTTTTGTAGCCGTTCCCATTCATCCAGCAGGCTGCTATCAACCTGGCGTATTAAGGCTCCAAGCCATTCAACGAGATCGGACAAATCATCATTCCAGGAACTATCAGGGACAGTTTTCTGCAACCCCTTATAGGCATCGGTGAGGTAGCGAAGAAAAACTCCCTCCGACCCTTTTATTCCGTAATGATTCACGTATTCACGAAATGTCATAGCCCGTTCGTACATATCTCGAACAACTGATTTTGGCCGAAGATTTTCCTGGCCGACCCAAGGCTGATGAAGAGCCCATGCGTCAAAGGTTGTGTACAAAAACTCTCGGAGCGGCTTTGGCCATTCGACCTCATCAAGTCTTTCCATACGTTCTTCATATTCGACGCCATCGCGTTTCAACTCCGCGAACAACTCATCACGTGCTTTGTCAGCTTGTCGGGCCAATATCACTCCGGGATTTTCCAGCACGGACTCAACCAAGGTGAGGACATCTAGCGAATAGCTCGGGATGTCTTGGTCCAAGAGTTCGACTGCATCAAGAACGAAAGGAGAGAGTGTTGCCGTTAAATCGAACTCTGCCTGAAGATCTACATTGACCCGAACGAGACGCCCTTCAGAGTCAGGGTTGTCCAGAGTCTCAACAACCCCTGCTGCAACAAGCGATCGGTACATTCCGACCGCTCGTCGGATCTGGTGGCGCTGTTTCGACCGCGGTAGATGATTCTGAGTGAGTAGTTCCTTCATGCCACGACATCCATCTCCGGGCCTATCCAATACGTTGAGGAGCATCGAGTGGGAGACATCAAAACTCGAAATTAGAACTTCGGGTTGGCCGCTCAGCAATCGCTCAAAAGTTTTTTCATCCCAGTGGGCATAGCCCCGTTCTGGAGGCCTTTTCCGTTGAATCTTTCTACGCTTCTTGGGATCGTCAGCCGCCTTTTCCGAAGCCTTTAAGTTTTCGACATGGTGTTCAGGTGCCTGACACCACACGAACCCATGGTCATCAAAACCTTTACGTCCGGCCCTACCGGCTATTTGGTGAAAATCTCGAACGCTCAGAACTTTGGTTTCATGGCCATCGAATTTGCATAACTGAGTGAAGAGAACTGTTCGGATAGGAACGTTGACACCCACGCCAAGAGTGTCCGTGCCACATATGAGCTTTAACAGTCCTTGTTGGGCTAAGCGTTCGACCAAGAGGCGATACTTCGGCAAGAGACCGGCATGGTGAATTCCGATCCCCGCTTTAATGAACCGGGCGACGTCCTTACCGAAGGGAGAATCAAAACGGAAATCAGAGATCTCCTCTTTTATTTGTTGCTTTTCGTCACGTGAAAGGACATCCAAACTTGTCAACGCCTGGGCTCTTTCTGAAGCTGCCCGTTGGGTGAAATGAACTATGTAGATCGGAGCTCTATTCAATTCGACTAGATCGTGAATCGATTCCAACAACGTCGACTCTCGATATTCCCAATCCAAAGGAACGGGTCGTTCGGTAGCTGTGACTTCAACAGCAGCACGTTTACTTCGACGTTCTAGGTCTTCTAAAAAGAACTGAACGGGGCCGAGAGTCGCGCTCATTAAAACGAATTGTGTTTCTGTCAACTCAAGAAGAGGCACTTGCCATGCCCATCCTCGATCACGGTCAGAGTAAAAGTGGAATTCGTCGATAACGGCGATATCTACCGGTGCTGACGAACCGTGCCTTAATGCAAGATTTGCGAGAACTTCTTGAGTGCAACAAACAATCGGAGCGTCCGGATTTACCGAAGCATCGCCAGTGATCATTCCGACATTGCTGGCCCCGAATTCGTTACAAAGAGAAAAAAATTTTTCCGATACCAGTGCTTTGATCGGAGCTGTGTACCAACAGCGCTTTGAATTAGCGACAGCATCAAAATGAGCCGCGGTGGCAACCAATGATTTCCCGGAACCAGTTGGGGTTGTAAGCACAACATGTTGGCCAGAAAAAATTTCTAGAACCGCTTCTTCTTGAGCTTCGTAAAGATCAATTTCTGCCGCACTCGCCCACCCCAAAAAGCCGTCGAGCAAATTCTCGGAACTCCCATCGGCGGGAAGAAATTCCAGTAAACGAGGTTTGTTCACAACGTACGTAACTGGCTAAGGCGGTCGTTCAATAGAACCCCAGTTGGATCGACGTCTTCTCGAACACGCCACCATTGAGTCCAGCGGTCATAATCGGCTGCTAATTGGTCACCAGTTAAGTAATGGACCTTTCCCCAATGTGGGCGCCCCCCATATGACCTGAAGATCTTTTCGGCGTCCTGGTAATAGGAAGTTTCATCATTTTCGACAGCTTCATGAATAGAAATTGTGACTGTTGGTCGCTGCCTCGCCGGGGAGAGCCAAACGTCGTCAGCTGCGACGGTTCGATATTCGATCGGCCATTCCACCTCTGGATACCGATCACCTATCAAATCTTTAATTTCCTGGAGGCACGAAGGACCATTCTCAGATGGCACCGAGTACTCCATCTCTGTGTGGGGGTTTAACCGTTGGTTCGGTAACACCTCGAAACTCCACCCCAGTCGCTGGCCTTCTTCTCCCAGGGGGTACCTAGGGGGTTCTTCGGTGATATCGATTGATTTACAAACGGCTCGCTCCTGTCCCGGCCACCAAAAGTATTCGAAATGTCGGGTCGCTTCTGTCAGCTCATCAACTCTTTCCATGACACTGTCGAGCGGTTCGAGCCATTGATGTTCTTCGAGTCGGTACGCCTCTCGGACTTGAATCGTGGCCTCTAAAACAACTCCTATGGCTCCCAACGACAATCGAGCAGCTTCGAATAGATCGGGCTCCGATTCATCGCTACAAGTCACTACCGAACCATCAACTAGCACGAGCGTCAGTTGAGTTACAGCGCTAGAAAAACTTCCGAGGTTGATTCCAGTGCCGTGAGTGCCGGTGGCTATGGCACCCCCAATCGATTGTTGGTCAATGTCGCCTTGGTTCAGCAGCCCCATTCCGTGGTCAAGTAGCGGTCGGCCACAGGCGTGAATCTTGGTGCCCGCGCGGAACGTCGCGGTCATCGCCTGTTCGTCAACGGAGACGAGTCCTGTCAGAGGACGGGTATCAAGAAGTACCCCGTCGGTGGGGAGTAGTGGGTAGTGGGAATGTGCGGTGCCTGCAGTTCGAACACTCCACCCGCCTTCACGTGCCGCCAAGAGTTCACTTCTGATCGCATCAACAGTGCCCACTTGAACAATGCTTTGAGGCTCAGCTGAAAGTTTCCCGGACCAGTTCGTCCAAGTCGGCTTGTTGCCATGGTCTGTCATGCATAGGAGCTTAGAACTGAAAATCCGACGCCAAGATGTGTTAGGCGTCCTCGTTGTTGGAGTTTCTACCCGGCCAAACCTCAGGATTGAGGATATGTGAGGGTTTGATGCCAGCGAGAGCGGCCACAACCTGATCTAGGGCCATGGTGAAAATCCGGTTTCTCCCCGCAGTCGTCGCGGACGCGACGTGAGGCGTTACGAGAACACTTTCATGCTCCAACAGAGGATGTCCCGAGGGGAGTGGCTCTGGTTCAGTTACATCAAGGCCCGCGCCACCAACCTTTCCGCTGTCTAAAGCTTCAAGAAGAGCGTTGTCGTCTATCAGGCCGCCTCGAGCGGTGTTTACGATGAAAACTCCATCGCGCATTCCACCAATCAAGTTGCTATCTACCAAGTGGCGGGTCTGTGGACTAAGTGGGGCATGGATGGAAACGATTTGAGCTTCGGAGACCGCTTCTCCAAGATCGGTTGAACGCGTGACCCCAAGTGCTTCAAATCGTTCGTCAGACTCAAAAGGGTCATATGCGGTGACGTGAATTCCGGCCGCTGTAGCAACCTTTGCTACCCGTGAACCAATTCGACCTAGACCAATGAGAGTGAGTCGTGCTCCGTCGAGCTCTAATGCATTGTGATTTGGCCCGTAGTTGCCCTCTTGCCGTTGGAGGCGATTTTCACTTTGTTTCAATCCCTTGGTCACCGAAAAGATCAAAGCTAAAGCATGCTCCGCTGTGGAAATTGTTGGTCCGTCAGGCGTATTGCAAGCAGCGACCCCAGCAGCGGTTGCATCGGATAAGACGATGTTGTCGAATCCGATCCCCGCGCGAACTAGCACCCGCAGCTTTGTAGCTAGAGAGAAGACATCGCGATCGTAAATAATTGAGGCACCAGCTATCACACCGTCTGCGCGATCGATCCCATCGAGGGGGTCATCTGATTCAGGCCATTCGATAGTTGCCTCTGGGGGAGCGAGTTCAGCTAACTCTGGAATGGGACGGCGGTCGAACCAAATAATGGGTGAATCAGACATCTTGGGATTTTAATTCTGTTCACGATGTTCCACCCGACTTGGGGTCTGGTTTCTTATTACATTGGAACTACCGGGGAGAAGTCATGCACGTTGATGAGGCAATTATCCACGACTTAGAGAGGTATCGAACCGAAGGGTATCCCTGGGATGAATGGGATCTGTTTCGAAACGAAGCTCCCGTTTATTGGTATGAACGTGAAGGGATCACACCGTTTTGGTCGATTACTCGATACGCGGACGTGAAACAGGTTTCGGGTGACAACGAGACCTTCGCTAACGGTCAAGGCAGACTTCGCCTAGATCTAGCTGAGCGTGATCGGCGTTTCTGGGATGGTTATCGCGAACGAATGACTGAACGCGGCTGGGATCCTGACGAACCCCCTGACTTCATTTACACCGACCGCCCGGTTCATTGGGACATGCGGCGCTTAGTTGCTCCTGAGTTCACTCCAAAGGCAATGCGGTCGCGCGAAGAATCTCTCACCATTCATGCTCAGATGTATGCCGACCAATTCGCGGCAACTCTCGACGCGAAGGGAACAGCGGACCTGGTTGAAGATTTAGCTGTGAAGCTTCCCTTGGCAACTATTTGCGAGATGATCGGAGCTTCGCCAGAGGATTGGGAACGAGTCCATGCCTGGACGGCTGTTTTATTTGACGATCCGACACTTATGCGGTTCGCGAAGGAAGGAGAATCTAAAAAAGAGATGCGGCGTCGGATGTTCGTCGAATTTGAAGATTGGATTTTTCAACAAATCGCTCAACGCCGTTCAACCGATTGCAGTGGGCCAGATTTGATATCCATTTTGTTGCGTTCCGAAATTGCTAGCGAACCTCTCACAGCACAGCAATTGTTGGGATACATACGAGTACTAATTCTTGCCGGTAATGAAACAACTCGTAATGCGGCTACAGGAGGAATGATCGCCCTCCTAGAACATCCTGCAGAACTCAAATTTTTGTTCGATCACCTAGAAGAGTCAGATGTTGTTGACACTGGTGTCGAAGAAATCCTTAGATGGAGCTCACCCGTGATCCAGTTTGCCCGTGTGTGCACGCGAGACACTGAAATCAACGGTCAAACGATCAAGGCCGGCGACCATGTTGGCATTTGGCACGCTTCCGCCAACAGAGACGAGCGGCAATTTGAGGAGCCATACCGATTTGATGTTCAGAGGAGCCCAAACGACCACCTCGCATTCGGTCATGGAGCCCACTTTTGTCTCGGCACCCACCTGGCGCGCTGGGAGTTGCGCTCATTCTTCCGGTCTGTAATCCCGTTGTTGCCAGAACTAAGACTTGAAGGAGACATGGAACGCATCGGTCATCTGCACGTCGGACCGATCCAGCGCCAAATGGTGGTCAAACGATAAGAGGCTCAGCCCAAAGTTAGGCAAACCCAGATGCCCTCCTCGGCATCGCCACTTCGGGTGGTGAGCATGGTCAATGGATGGAGAGCATTGACTACGGCTCCAATCTGAGATTCCAAAAGGCCCGAAATTATTAGTCTGCCCCCTGGGCGAAGTCTCGCAACCAACGGTGTCGCAGATTCAATGAGAGTTGAGGCCAGCATGTTTGCAACTACCACGCTGTATTTATCGGTGAGATCGGTTAATGAGGTTGTCGATGCTTCAACAAATTCTTCAACACCGTTTGCTTTGGCGTTATCAAGCGTCACCTGAGGAGCGGCAGGATCTATATCTATTCCCACTACCCGAGTTGCCCCTAATCGGGCAGCCGCGACGGTGAGGACACCGCTGCCGCAGCCAACGTCCAAGACGGATTCGTTTCCCTCTAGAAGCTGTTCAAGTTGAGCCAAGGCAAGCCTCGTAGAGGGGTGGCTACCTGACCCGAAGGAACGCCCTGGGTCTATCCACAGAACCAGTTCGCTTGCGTTTGGCTCGTAACGCACCCATGGGGGCTTAACGACAAGACGGTTCCCAGCACGGTAAATCGAGGCGAAATCTCGCCAAGCGTCTAAGTAGTCTCCTGAACCGAATTCTTCGACTACAGCGAACCTCTTAAGTTGTTTAGCTGCATCATCAGCCGAGATGGCTGAGTTGAAGCCAGCTAGGAGAGTGACTGTAGTTCCAGCATCCACTTCCTCGATGCCTAACGTTCCGAGTCGCCAAAGTTCCCCCGAAATAGCGTCTACTTCGTCGCGGGTTACCGTCATTCGTAGGCAGGCTTCTTGGTGGCTCAGTTCTCCCACGCTTTAGGACGCTAGCTTCGGTTTAGCTGATGATTCGACTTTTCTATAACTCAGCCTTGGAGTTGAAGTGGAAACAGAGATTGTGTTGACGGGATTAGCGTTCGGGGAAGGTCCGCGCTGGAGAGATGGCTACCTGTGGTTTTCGGACTTCTACAGGCACGGCATTTTTCGTGTCGATGAAAGTGGTAACGAAGAGGTAGTCCTAGAAGTCCCGACCCAACCATCAGGACTGGGTTGGCTTCCCGACGGCGACTTGCTATTTGTCTCAATGCTGGACAGAAGCCTCAAACGGATGGACAGTTCAGGTGATGTCTCCCTCCATGCAGACCTATCAGATATTGCTGGCGGACCCTGTAACGACATGGTCGTTTCAACTGATGGCACAGCGTACGTAGGGAACTTTGGTTTTGAAGAAGGAGAAAAATTTTCTCAAGCCACACTTGCTGTCGTCGGGGTGGATGGCAAAGTCCGCAAAGGCCCCGATGGTCTCGACTTTCCCAACGGTACGGTCATCAACCCCGAAGGCGACCGGTTGATCATCGCAGAATCATACGGTTCTCGCCTGCTTTCATTCGATATCGAAGAGGACGGTTCCCTGTCCGGGAGACAACTATTCGCGGATTTAGATTCGCGGGTTCCGGACGGAATTTGCCTCGATGCAGAGGGAGGTATCTGGGTTGGTGACCCAACCAACCACTCGGTTTTCAGAGTGATTGAAGGAGGAGAAGTTACTGACCATCTTGACCTCGAACTTAATTGTTATGCGTGCATGCTTGGAGGCGAGGACCGAAAGACCTTGTACTTGGTTACAGCTCCAACGTCGGGCAGAGGGGGAGCCGCTGACCGTCGCGAAGGACGAATAGAGCGAGTGCGGGTAGAAATACCGGGAGCTGGGACTCCATAGTTTTCTGCAGCGAGCTTTCTAGAACCTGAGAGGGTTCTCAGCGCTCCATAAGAGCGGCTCTTCGGCGAGATTGAATTTGACCTGGCGCCAGGTCACCTCGACGTCATCATCGCCTGCCGGGTCCACCATCAATTCGAACATGCCGTTGTCGGTCTCTTCACCTGGGCGCGCTAACAGAGCCATGAAAGCCCGTGCCATCTCACTTGGTTCCAGCATGCGGGGTTGCCACCGACCGAAAACTCGCTCATTGTCGACGTACTCATCAGTCATTCCTGTGCGAATAAATGGAAACATCAACGAGAAACTTTGAACCAGATCGGAGCTTCTACCCAAGTTTACTTTTAATACTTTAGGCAACTGCAAGACTGCCCAATTGCTGATCGCGTAACCCGGGACCGCTGGCCCAGGATCAATTGCTTGGCGAGATGACACGTACACCAACTGGATTGGTTCGTTGTGATGAACAGCCTCGCCTGCCCAGAGGTGTGTTGATGCGAGGAAGCCATCGATTTTGGTGTCGAGAACCAAGCGGGACTCGTCCAGGTTGTCGAGAAAGTGTTGTCGCACCCTTGCACGACGCACCGCGGCGGGTTCACCGTCTTCTTCTTTGAGAGCCCGACCGAAGCTATAACCCGATTCAGTCAGTCCAGAGTTGCAGATCACGAGGTTCGGTGGAAGGCCACCCATTTGTTCGATGACGTAGCTTCTGCTTGCCCACAAGTCACGCAAGTTTGTTACATCTGCTTGGACTGGGAAGGCATTCACTCCTTCGGCTCGCAGTTGGTTGACGAGATCGAATCCATCTTCGTAACTGCGATGAAAATGGACGCCCACAGATGCAGCGCCGTTGAGTCCGGTCGACAACGCGAATGCTTGGCCGATGCCGCCATCTTTGCCCGCGCCTGTGATGAAGACGCGTTTACCTTCGACCGCTGATCTGTATTCGTCAAAACGGAAAGCGTCTGTAGGGGCCGTGTAGGTCATGGTTGACACTCCAAAACGGGGAGATGGACTGATGACGGTATCTGCCGAAGGTCTCGATTCCCTCCGAGTGTTTTCCTTAGAAGTCGTTCTTTAGGTGGGCCGTTTCCACATCAGAGCGTTTCGCCTCATCGTGGCGACCAAGACGTCATCCTGATTGTGGGATCGGTGTTCGAACAAAACAATCCCTTGGTCCGGTTTGCTAGATGATTCACGGGCACTAATTACCTCAGATTCGACGCGAAGAGTGTCACCGTGGAACACAGGAGCCGGAAAATTCATCTCTTCGAAACCCAAATTAGCGACCGTGGTGCCGTGGGTTGTTTCGTGAACAGAAATTCCCACGATAAGAGCGGCTGTGAACATTGAGTTAACCAACGGTCGCCCGAATTGCGTCTCTTTCTCCGCGTAGTCAAAGTCGAGATGCAGCGCGGCTGGATTCATCGTCATTGTGGTGAACATTATGTTGTCGGTCTCGGTAACTGTTCGACGCAAACGGTGACGTATCACTAGTCCAGGAGTTAACTCTTCGAACCAAAGTCCCCCGTGGGGGCGTTCATCATTCAAGGCTGAATCCTCTCCGTGTCTCAGGACGTCAAGTCGTTCATTCCAGGAACTTCACAAGCCTGATCAAGTTCAATCTGTGCGTGCACTATCGCGTTTCGGTGAGGACCGGCACACCACGAGGGCATAACCATCGTGTAGAGACCACTGCCACCTGCTTGTAGCAACAGAATTCGATTTGGGTCCTTCAGCACATGAATCAGTTCATCGTCAGCGACGTCGTCGCTATCTTCGCCTCGGGAACGCATCCCCTGAGAATAAAAACTCGGGCTGATCCGCCGCATTGTGCCGACAGATATAGTCGCCCGACGTGCAAGTTCAGCCTGCACGTCCTGGCGAGTTAGGCCGGCTCGCCTAATAACTTCAGCGTGGTCAGGATTCATGATTACGGTGATAGCACCATCTCTCAGATGAACGTTGTTGCTGCCCGGATTGGCCATTACCAAGGCGATTACATCAAGTAAGCCTTCTACCGAAGCAGGGTCATCCCTATCTCCAGTGAAGAATGTGGAGTGAGGAGCCTCAGCCCCGGTGACTATCACCGCGCTATCTTCCGGTTGGTAACCAAAAGTTGTATGTAAGCCCGGAAATGGACTGTTCTCTTCATCTTCGGCGACACAGTACGTAAATTTTCCGGGATGTCCGTGAAGCGCCATATCTGACGACCCGGGTCGTGCGCCACCGATGTTGATCATGGCGAGCCGTAAGGCGCGTCCGATGGAGGCGTTGGCGCGGTGACCCGGCCCCATCGCTCCAAAACCCGAAGCGATGCCCCCGCAAACGTGACGAGCTGGTCCGCACACAATCAGCAGCGGCGCTGTGCAATGTGTAGTTGCCTGCATTTCGGTGAGATCAAATTCTGGTTGGCAAACTGCCCGAACCGCCGCAACAACCACCGGAGCATGATCGGGAAGACATCCAGCCATGACTGCCGCTGTGGAGACCTTTTCAATGGTTGCCGAGCCATGCAAAGGTCCCATAACGCCAAGCACCAGATCGCCTTCATATCCGGTTGCTAGAACCATCCGAGCTACTCGTTCGGCAGTAGGGATGACTACAGGAAGGCCATCGGTGCAACCAAGATCGTGTAATTGCTCTAGGGCGTCCTGTTCCGAGGCTGCATCAAGCAAACTCATTCTTGAACCGAATCCGCTCTGTCTAGGAACTTAGAAATTCAACGATGGATGGAGTGATATCAGAAGCCACCTCAGCCATTTTGTCCTCACCTGTCCCGGCAACCGGATGAGGTAATTTCACCCTCGGAACCTCGGGCATGCCCGAAGAGTTCGCGAAGAAGTCCCCTTGAGGCCAGAACTCTTCTGTGACTAAAGCCACTGCCGGAATCCCCAGTCGAGCTACTGAAATGCTGTCACGCACGGTGCCAGAAGTACAGCTACCTCAATGACCGTACGCGGCGACGACCGCCTGACATTCAGCTTGGATGTCTTCAAGCATTTTGCCGCCGACTACCGACGAAGCGTCACCTTTGTCGTAGCGGACAAATGATGCTGACGGGACTGCCTGCGCAAGTGTCTTCTCAACATGGTCTAAAAATCGGACACTGTCAGGAAAACCGTTGGCTACCAGCCCAATCGTTAAGGGACTATCCAAGTCAACCTTGATTTCGTACGGTTCAGCGACCGCCTTGGGTTGAGCCCGAGGATCGTGAAACTCAGTTGTTGTACTCACTGTCCACCCCTGTCAATGTGATGCACTTCAATTATTGCTCATCTCTCTGCTGCCTATCTTAGCTGTCGTCTTTTATCTGTCGAAGGAACATGCCGTTATCGAAATAATCTCGCCAGAAAGTAATCAAACCTTCGTTTACCTCAAATACACCCATTACCGGAAGCTCAATGGTGCGACCGCTCGCTGTGTTGAAACGGTCAAGCCGCTCATTCATCACTGTGTTCCCCGTGCATGTTTGACGAACTACCTCAAATTCCACCGGCCCTTCACCTTTTAAGAGACCACTCAGAAATTGGTGCATGTCGCTTCTACCGGTCATGTCTCCGATCGGAACGTTGTCGTAATAACAATCTTCCGAAACATGCTCAAGTGCCGCGTCGAGGTCGCGTGACTCAATCTTTGAAATGAACGTGTTGACTATCTCTTCAGGGTTAGTTGCTTCACTCATAGTTTGCAATTGTTGCAGGATCTCGTAAACCATGCTCATCCGTGGGAGGCTGTGCCCATGCGTTTTCAAGACAAGGTTGTTGTAATAACAGGAGCGGCAGGTGGAATAGGGCTAGCCGCGGTGCGCCGATTTGCTTCAGAAGGTGCGCGTATTTTGGCGGTAGACCTCCAAGGATCAGATTTGGATTCAGCTCTGGCTGAAGCGGAGCCATTCGGAGTTGATGCGCTTTCGCACTCAGCTGACTGCAGCCAGGCCGAAGAAGTCTCAGGTTACGTCGATCGGTGCGTAAACGAATTCGGTCGACTTGACGTGCTGTTCAACAATGCTGGCATCGAGGGTCGAATCATGAGCCTCCTCGAGTATCCAGAGGATGACTTTGATCAAGTAATTAACGTCAACCTTCGCGGCGTGTGGCTCGGAATGAAATACGCGGCCCCGGCGATGTTCGCTAACGGCGGCGGGTCGATAGTTAACACGGCGTCGACTGCAGGACTGATCGGTGCCCGTGGCTTGTCGGCTTATGTAGCTAGCAAGCACGGTGTTGTCGGACTTACAAAATCCGCGGCTCTTGAACTTGTGCCCCAAGGCGTGAGAGTCAACGCAGTGTGCCCGTCACCTATCGAAACTCGAATGATGAGAAGCCTTGAAGAAGGCTTCGGAGGTGACCAGGCTGAAATGATTCGCAAAGACCTCGCCTCCAGAAACCCAATGGGCCGTTACGGCGAACCTGACGAAGTAGCAGCGCTCGTCGCCTTCCTCGCTTCAGATGACGCTAGCTACATCAACGGCGGGATATACCCCGTAGACGGCGGTTCGACAGGCGGCAGATGAGTACCGACCACCGTGTTCACGACATAGGAGGGACCGAAGGATGGGGAGAGGTCCCGTACGATCCAAACGAACCGGTCTTTCATGACGATTGGGAACGTCGGGTCCTAGGCCTGCTTTTCCAAGTTCTTCCCCACACAGCGAAACGACCAGGAGAATTCCGGCACGCTCTCGAAAGGTTGGCATCAGAAGACTATTTCTGTGCTGACGGATATTACGGCCGATGGCGAGCAGGCATGGAAGTCCTCTTACATGAATACGGCCATGTCGATAAGGCAGAACTTGATAACCGATTAGGAGTCCCACACGGCACAAGTGCCGGCTACCGATCCGCAAACGTCGCTGCGGTCAACCCGAAAAGCCTGCCACCGGATCGCAACACACCACTCCCAGAACGCCGAACAGTAAGGCGCGAACTTGACGAGCCACCACAATTTCAAATAGGCGATCGCGTTGTAGCCGCGGGTAACGATGAATCGGGCCATACTCGACTGCCCGAATATGTTCGAGGGGTCGCTGGGACGGTAGTGAAGATCCATCCCGCAGAAGTCTTGCCAGATAGCACAGCACACAACCTTGGCGACCGACCTCAGCACGTCCTATGCGTGGCATACCAAGCTAAAGACCTCTGGGGTGAAGACGCTGAAGAAGATGTAGTGGTGAATGTTGACCTGTATGAAAGCTATGTGGAACTAAAAGAAGGAGTCTCATGAGCCAAGAAGTCGGTCACCATCATGGGAGCGACCCAAATTCGCCAGAGATAAGAACTGAAGCGCTTGAGGATTTGCTTGCAGAAAAAGGTTTGATCGACAGGGCGCGAGTCGATGCCTTAATCGAGAGATTCGAACATGACTTAGGTCCCATGATCGGGGCCCGCCTAGTAGCAAAATCATGGCTTGAACCAGAATTTCGAGAGAAGCTTTTGGACAATGCTGATCAAGTCCTGCAGGACGAACAAATTCAGGGTGCAGAAATTGAACACGTTGAGATCAAGGCAAACGAACCGGGGATACACAATGTCGTTGTATGCACTCTCTGCTCTTGCTATCCGTGGGCTTTACTGGGACTACCACCAAGTTGGTACAAAAGTCCTGAATACCGATCCAGGGTGGTGCGGGAACCTCGCAAAGTACTCGCAGAAATGGGACTATCGCTTGATCCCGATACAGAGATTCGAGTCTGGGACAGCAGTTCAGAAACCCGATTCCTAGTTCTTCCGGAACGACCATCGGGGACCGAAGAGTTAGATCTCGAAGCTTTGGCTCAACTTGTCACGCGAGACTCGATGATCGGCGTCGCCGAGGTGAAAGCTCAGTGA
>Ga0208765_1000283_pt1 | contig 33666 bp, 32 predicted proteins | sample ETNtaG_2_FD_185783 | JGI IMG/M metagenome (GOLD analysis project Ga0208765, IMG submission 185783) | Marine microbial and viral communities from oxygen minimum zone, Eastern Pacific Ocean - ETNP201406SV203 (SPAdes) (version 2) | ecosystem: Environmental > Aquatic > Marine > Oceanic ...
TAATTGACCCAGCTGACACACGACAAGAACTAGTTGACCTCGTTGAGCTCTTCAGTTCAAAACGAGAACAATTGCCGCGACGACGGCACGACAATTCACCACTTTGATCCGCTTGATGCCGTATCGGGCACAGAATCCAATTAGTTCTCAGTAAGCATCACAAAAAACTGGCTCACTGAAAGAGGCGAAACGCTTCAACTTGAGGTACGGTCCGGGCGGGGATTATCAAGCTGTGCAACGGCGCACCTGAGGGCTTGGCCCCATTGTCGACATACAAGACGTACAGAATGCAAAGGAATAATCCGTGTCCGAAGAGTCCTTCACGATCACAGACAACCGCAGCGGAGAAACAGTCACAGTGCCAATTGTGGATGGCACGATCTCCTCGGCCGCTCTTCGCGAGCTTGACAAAGGAATGTGGTTTTATGACCCGGCCTACATGTCTACTGCCAACTGCAACAGCAAAATCACCTACATAGACGGCGGAAACGGCATCCTTCGCTATCGCGGGTATCCCATAGAACAACTCGCCGAACACTCAAACTTCCTGGAAGTTTGTTACCTACTGCTCAACGGCGAACTTCCTACCGAAGCCGAAGCCGAAGAATGGGTGCACCACATCACCTATCACACATACGTTCACGAAGATATTGCTCAATTTATGAAGGGCTTGCGTTACGACGCCCACCCAATGGGAACTTTGGTCTCTACCGTTGCAGCGCTATCAACCTTCTACCCAGAAGCAAAAGACATAAGCGACCCTCACAACCGGCTGATCCAGACCCACCGACTGATAGCCAAGATGCCAACGATGGCAGCTTTTGCCTACAAGAACCGGCTAGGTCTTCCATACGAATATCCGGTCAACCATTTGGGATATACCGGCAACTTTCTTCGAATGATGTGGAATGTTGCCGACCCGGGTTATGAACCCGACCCCATCCTCACTCGGGCTCTTGACATTCTTTTGATTCTTCACGCAGACCACGAACAGAACTGTTCGACAACGACTATGAGAACAGTCGGTTCAAGTAACGCAGACCCATACTCAGCTGTCGCCGCCGCGACTTGTGGCCTCTATGGTCCACTACACGGCGGCGCCAATGAAGCCGTCATTCACATGCTCCACGACATCGGCAGCTTCGACAACGTCACGGCCTACGTCGAAAAAGTTAAGTCGGGTGAAACTCTCCTTCAGGGATTCGGACACCGGGTCTACAAGAGCTATGACCCGAGAGCCACCATCATCAAAAAGACTGCTGACCAAGTTTTCGAAGTCACGGGACTGAACCCCCTCTTGGACATCGCTATGAAGTTAGAGGAAGTCGCTTTGAACGACCCTTACTTCATCGATCGAAACCTCTACCCCAATGTCGACTTTTATTCTGGGTTGATCTACGAGGCAATGGGTTTCCCTATGGACATGTTCACAGTGTTGTTCGCCATTGGCCGAACACCAGGCTGGCTTGCTCACTGGCAGGAAATGCTTGATGACCCAGAGCAGAAGATTTATCGCCCGAGACAGATGTACACGGGACCTGACGAGCGCGACTACGTGCCGATCTCAAACCGCTAATTCATCTGAAGAATTACCTCAGATATCAATCAGTATCTTCCCAATATTTGCGTTTGTGTCCATGTAAGCGTGAGCTTCCGATATCTCATCTAACGAGAACCTCGAATCGATAACGGGCTTGAGGCTCCCATCATCGAACCGTGGCAACAACTCCGACACGAAACGTTGATTAGCCTCAATCTTTTGTTCAATCGGCCTTGAACGCAACACAGTTCCTATCAAAGAAGCTCTCTTGGGCAACAGAGCGCCCAGCGCAAATGAAGCCATCGGCCCACCCATAACCCCAACTTGGACTATCCGCCCCTGAACCTTCACGCACTGAACGTTCTTGGCTAGATAGTCGCCACCAACAACATCAAGAACAACGTCGACTCCTACGCCTTCAGTCCAACCTTCTATGGCCTCCACAAAATCTTGCTGGGTGTAATCAACCACTAAATCCGCCCCTAAATCTCGGCAGGCTGCGACCTTGCTAGATGAACACGTCACTGCTATCTCAGCTCCTAGAGCCTTTGCTATTTGTATAGCTGCAGTTCCCACACCAGACGCCCCTGCATGAACCAATGCTCGACCACCCGAACTGAGAGTTCCTTGAGTGACGAGCGCGTCGTGAGCGGTCATAAAGACCTCGGGGATCGCCGCTGCGTCAGCAACGCTGATGCCGCGAGGAACAGACTGAAGCATTCGTTCATGGGTAACCACCATCTCAGCCATTGCTCCGCCCGAGACTATGCCCATGACTGCATCACCCACAGACCAGTTTGAGACCTCCGAACCAACCGTCACGATCTCCCCCGAGTACTCCAAACCCGGTATCTCATGCACAGGTTTGGGACCCGGTGCGGGGTATTGGCCGACTCGTTGAAGTAAGTCTGCTCGGTTCATCGCTGACGCCGTGACACCAACCACCACCTGGTCAGGTCCTGGGCTGGGGTCCGGTACCTCTTGGACTTCTAAAACGTCCTCATTGCCGTATTCGGTTATCACCACTGCTCGCATTCGGGCGAGGTTAGCGGTAATCAACCAACCAAAATCGCTGGAAGCCAAGGGTCTTGGCTACGCTCAGAACCCAATGGATTACACCTGGCCACAAGAATTCGATGACCTAGCGGCGGAAGCCCGTCAATGGGTCGCTGAAGCAACGTCCGATTTGTTCAACACCGATGACGGTTGGCTAGTTGGGTACAGCGACGAATTCACGCTAAGGCTGGCCGAAAAAGGTTGGATCGGCATGACCTGGCCGATCGACAAAGGGGGCGACGGACGTCCTGAAATTGAACGATTCGTTGTAACAGAACAGCTACTGCTAGGACGCGCTCCCATGGCCGGGTCGTTCTTCCCAGACAGACAAATCGGTCCAGTGCTACTCGCCTACGGCACTCCTGAACAACAGGAACGATTCTTGCCGGCGATGCGACAAGGTAAATCCAAATGGTGCATAGGTATGTCAGAGCCTGATGCTGGATCCAACGTGGCCGGAATTAGCACCACAGCAATCAAAGATGGCTCGAACTGGGTTGTAAATGGTCAAAAGATTTGGACGAGCGGCGCCCAATCTGCTGACTGGTGCTATTTGATATGCCGCACTGACCTGGAGGCTCCTCCACACAAAGGCATGAGTGAATTCATTGTCGACATGAAATCGCCCGGTATCGAAATAAAACCAATAAAAGACGCTTCCGGGGATTCTCATTTCAACGAAGTGTTCTTCAACGATGTACTGGTACCTGGAGAGAATCTTGTAGGTGAACTCAACAACAGCTTTGGTCAAACGATGCGCCAACTCGAACACGAACGCGGCGGCATTGACCGCCTTGCTTCAAATCAACGTTTGTACCTAGACACTAAAGAATTAGCAGACACTAAAAGTCCTCTAGTTCGACAAGAGATGGCTCACATAGAAACCGGATACAAGATCGGGCGCGACATGGTGCTTCGGAACGTATTGAGACAAAATCCATTTCCTCAATACTCGGCGGTTACAAAGACTTGGTGTACCGAGTTTGAACAGAAGGTAGCTAACTTCGTCGGTTACATAACTGGGGCAGAATCGATGTTGAGCAACAGAGTGTCGCGAAACCTCATATATGCACCCGCATACACAATCATGGGTGGCACCACTCAGATTCTTCGAAACATCATCGGGGAAAGAATCCTCGGATTACCCAGAGAGCCGCGGCCACAATCATGAACCGCGACACTGCCGTGCTCCCATTGACCGGGGCGATGAACTGCCGTGATCTAGGTGGCTACCCAACTCGTGAAGGTCGACACATTCGAACAAACGCCATCTTTCGATCCGATCGCCTTAGCGACCTAACCGAAGACGACCAAGAAGAGTTAGCTAGCTACGGCATACGCACGGTGGTGGATTTTCGCACTTCTGCAGAAGCACAGCGCGACGTGTCGCGTCTGTGGGGCACCGTTACGACCCACGCCCCACTCCCAATCGGGGACGAAATCGCTCAGCAGACAGAGTTCGTTGACAGAATACGTTCAGGCGAAATTACGTCTGTAAGTGTTGCCGAGGTGGCGGATAGCTATATCGAAATGCTTTCAGATTCCGGACATCAGTTCGTTAGCTTTCTCGAGCTAGCAGCTGACGTTGACTGCTGGCCGTTGCTGTTCCACTGCACCGCGGGTAAAGACCGGACAGGGATTGCCGCTGCATTGATCCTCGAATTGTGCGGCGTTGAACGAGACCTTGTTCTCGATGATTATGAACTCACAAACACTTTGAGATCTGAACGCCGAATCGAACACCTCAGGCCAAGCCTGGAGGAAGCGGGAGCTGATATCGACGCGATTCGACCAGCTCTCTCAGCTCCGCGACCAGCGATGGAGCAGACCTTGACTCACCTCGATAGCGCTCATGGTGGCGTTGAACATTTCTTAGTTGAACATTTGGGAATCCATTCAGACACCATCGTTGCTCTTCGGCTCAACTTGTTGGTGTGATGGACTGCTACTAGCTGTTCGCTATTCCGGTTAACTCCGCGGCGATGTCCTTGACGGGAAACCGAATTTCAGATCGCTTCGAATCGCCAACCATTTCCTTCAGCTACGAGCGTTCCCGCAGTCCTTCCAGCAAAGTGAGTGCCAATCACGAGCCGCCCATCACTCCAACGCTCGTAGGCCTCGTATCGAGTGGCTGTCGACATGTCTTGACGCCAGTCTGCTGACGATGCCAAATCGGGTTTAGCAAATTGGACGGGATGATGAGTCATATCTCCAGTAATTAGGGCTGATTCGTTTTCAGAGTTAATAGTCACGCTGACGTGACCGGGAGTGTGTCCTGCCGTGAGTTCCAGCCCAATTTCGCTAGTGATTCGGTAGTCAGTATCAATAATCGTTGCCATCTCTGCATCAAGTATTGGTTGCACTGAATCTTCGAATACAGGTCCATAGTGCTGAGGTTCACTAGACCAATGTTCAAGTTCGGTTTTCAAGAACAGATAATCGGCGTTGGGGAAAGTTGGCACCCAACTTTCATCCACCAGCTTGGTATTCCAGCCGACATGGTCGACATGGAGATGGGTACTGATGACGACATCGATGTCTTCAGGCCTGTAACCGCATCTTCCGAGCTCACCAATGAAGTCTGTTTGGAGGTTGTCAAACGGGGTTGCGCCTGGCCGCTGCTTACTATTTCCGCAACATGTATCAACGATGATGGTCAAGCCTTCAGATTCAACGACTAGGGCGTGAATGGAAAGTTTCATTCTCCCTTCTTCGGTGACGAAGTCGGGTCTCAGCCAGTCATAGTCATCTATGACTTCATCAGCGCCGGGGAGTAACGCAGAAAAAGGCCAATGCTTTTCCATCTCTAATACCTTGGTAATTTCGACATTCCCAATGTTCCATGTAGCCATAGCTTCCCCGCTCTTGACTTGAGACCGCCTACAGTCTGATGATTCCATGAGTCAGACTAGGGGTCTGCCAACAGGCCGTGCGGTCGTGAAGCGAGAGGAATGCTTGGTGAGCGACGAAGAAAACCGTTTCGAAGAGGCAGCTATTGAGGCTGAGTTTGATACGGGTTACCGAGAAGAAACTCGCGAAGAGGCTCGACGGGGTGTGGTCACGCGACTGTTGCGGATGACATCTGGAGTATTTGTAACGATTCTCGGAGTGATCTTGATGCCTCTGCCCGGACCCGGGCTGTTGGTAGTTGCCGTCGGACTAGGAATCCTAAGCAGAGACGTCGCCTGGGCTGATCGTCTACTTCAAATAGTGCGGCGTCGACTGCCAAGCGACAGCGACGGGCGTCTCCCCAGATCAAGCATCGTGACGATGATCGTTTTGGCATTAGCCGGAATTGCGTTTTCTGGTTGGGTGACGTTTCTCCGGTAATTACTCAAAGCTTCTGAACGAACTTTGTTTCGATTCAGTTAATCGAAACTGGAGTCGACACCTCTGAAAAGAAGTCATTTCCTTTGTCGTCGACGACGACAAAGGCCGGAAAATTTTCGACCTCGATCTTCCAAATGGCTTCCATTCCCAGCTCCGGATATTCAAGAACTTCGACCTTGCGTATCGAATCTTTGGCGAGTCGAGCCGCTGGCCCTCCAATTGAGCCAAGATAAAATCCACCGTGAGTCTTACACGCGTCAGTAACTTGCTGGGATCTGTTCCCTTTCGCAAGCATCACCATGCTGCCGCCGGCAGCTTGGAAGGGTTCAACATAGCTATCCATACGTCCAGCAGTGGTGGGACCGAATGATCCTGAGGCGTACCCCTCAGGTGTCTTTGCGGGGCCGGCGTAGTAGACAGGAAATTCTCTCATGTATTCAGGCATTTCCTCACCGGCATCAAGTCGCTCTTGAATCTTGGCGTGTGCTATGTCTCGAGCTACAACCAAGGTTCCGGTCAAAGAAAGCCGTGTTTTGACAGGGTACTTCGAGAGCTCTTGGCGAATTTCGTTCATGGGGCGATTCAAATCCACAGCGACCACTTCATCAGATAACTGCGACTCTGCAGTATCCGGAAGGTATTTAGCTGGGTCTTCTTCCAGTTGTTCCAGGAAAATTCCATCTGAAGAAATTTTGGCAAATGCCTGTCGGTCAGCGGAACAGGAAACTGCGATTGCCACCGGACAACTCGCCCCGTGCCTCGGTAATCTCACGACACGAACGTCGTGACAAAAGTATTTACCGCCGAATTGTGCGCCGATGCCAAACTGTCGCGTTAGCTCAAGGATTCGTTGCTCCCACTCGAGGTCACGGAATCCGTGCCCTGCGTCGCTCCCAGCGACTGGGAGCATCTCAAGATATTTAGCTGAGGCATACTTAGCTGTCTTGAGTGCATGCTCAGCGGAAGTTCCTCCTATAACGACAGCGAGGTGGTATGGAGGACACGCTGCGGTGCCTAAGGTTCGGAGCTTCTCGTCAAGGAATTTACTTAAGCTCGTTGGGTTGAGAAGGGCTTTGGTTTCTTGAAACAGAAAACTTTTGTTTGCTGAACCACCGCCCTTTGCCATAAACGCCAGCTTGTAGATGTCTCCTGGTCCTGAATAAATCTCGATCTGGGCCGGCAAATTATTGTCAGTGTTTTTCTCTTCAAACATTGTCAAGGGGGCGAGTTGGGAATAACGAAGATTAGAGGTCTGATATGTGTCATACACCCCTCGACTGATGGCTTCAGCATCGTCAGCACCGGTTACAACTCGTTCACCCTTCGTGCCCCAGATGATCGCGGTCCCAGTGTCTTGGCAGCTCGGCAAAACACCACCAGCTGAGATATTGGCGTTCTTGAGTAACTCGATTGCAACGAATCTGTCGTTGTCCGATGCTTCGTCGTCATCAAGAATTGCCGACAATTGGGAAAGATGTTCCACCCGGAACAAATGAGCTATGTCGCGCATCGCCTCCGCTGTTAACAGACGTAAGCCTTCAGGTTCAACCTTCAAAAAACTCATACCGCCAGCTTCGAAGGTTGAAACGTAGTCTTCTGTGATCTTTCGGTAAGCGATTTCGCTTTCGCCGCTGGGAAGCAGGTCGCTGTAAAGAAACTCCGGCACGCTATCAAAGCTACTGGCTTTCATTGGGCTCTAAGGAGACACTTCGAATGATGTTCGAATTCGATAACGACTTTATTCACTGCGCTAACGGCGGGCCGTAACGATTAGCTTCGATCTGTCCTCTCTGACACATGAAAAAGATGATGAGGAAAACAAACGGCGTCGGAACTATCCCAAACGGTAACCACCAACCACTTCGGCCTATGTCATGGAGACGTCGAACCGTTATCGACAAGTTGGGAACGAGAACCACGATCGCATACAAAAGGCTGAGACTTCCAAGCGGTGAACCTAGATTACCGAGAACCCAAAAGATCAACCCAAGCATCAAGTTTGCGGCGGCAAACCACCAATATTCGGAACGGCTGGCCCTGCCATGGAAGTGTGCGTACTTAAGTAAGCCACCGATGTAATTCTCAACTAGGCGCATAGACGGACCGTACAGCAACAAAGGTGGTGAGGCATTCCAACATCTTGACGTGCTGTACTAGAAGTCATCAGGCAAAAGAAAGAACTAGCGTCAGGGGGCATGGTGGATACAAAACTTCCGTTGGTTCAGGTTCCAATCGTTGACTACGGAGCCGATGAGAACGAGATGGTCGCCTATCGAGAAAGAGGCACGGCTCGCGCCTTCGAGTTAGATAATCGAGGGCCAATCCGCTTCGGCGTTGATGGACGTTTACATCCTGAGATTCTGGACTCGTATAGTCGAAATGGCTTTTACGTCTTTACTGGCGTCGTAGATGAGCAAGAACTTCAAGAAATCGAAGCTGACGTAGCAGCGATGCTCGAAAGATCGCCGGTCAGCAAAGATGCAGAGGTCGACAAACATGGCAATCCAGCTTTAGGCGTAGGTCTTACAGCTAGAAACATCAGTTGGGTTCGCCCTCTTTCTGACCCTCTAGGTGGGACCGATGCTTCCTACGGTCGTCATGAAGCAAAGATGAACGAACCTGTACCACCTGTGGAGGCACCGGACCATGTTGTCCAATTGTTTTTAGGGTCACTTCAGTTTTCTGACGCGTGTCTACGCCTTTACGGGCACCCTGATCTACTTAGGGTCGCTGAAGCCGTCAACGGAGCCGATTTCACGCCCTTTAACGAAGCTGTATGGGTCAAGCAGCCGGGCCTAGGTGGTTCAGTCGCTTGGCATCAGGATGGTTGGACTCATTGGGATAGTCCCGAATTGGATGACCACACTCATGGATTCAATTTCATGGCCCAGTTGTATGGTTGCGATGCGACGAACGGTCTGTGGGTTGTTCCGGGATCACACCGCATGGGCAAAGTCAATATAAAGAAAATGGTCGAGGAGGCCGGTTCAGATCGACTTCCTGAAGCTGTGCCTGTGGTCTGTGATCCGGGGGACGTGGCCATGACAAGTCGCCAGGCAATTCATGGCTCTTTCGCCAACACCAGTTCAAAAGTCCGAGTGACCATTAACTTCGGATTTCACCGCCGATCCTCGGTTCTTGGCATACGAAGTGGAGGTGTGCATAATCCCGTCTCTGAGTACGACGAGGAATACATCTTTGAACGCTCAAAGGCCATTGTCTGGGGAATCGATGCTCGTTCCCAACATTTCCCTGACGAGGATCGTTATGTTTACGAACCGTTCAGAGGCCTTGAAGAGCAATTCATTTGGAGCGAAGAAACAAAATCTGATTTACGTGATTACAACTTGCGAGACATAGGGATCTGATGTGAGTGTGCTCAAATACCAGTTGGAGGGGCACGTCGGGTTACTGACCCTGAACCGTCCCGAGTCTCGGAACTCACTTAACCCAGAACTCATAGTGGAGCTTGCCGAAACCTGGGAACGTATCAAAGAAGACTCTGATATTCGGGTTGTCGTGCTTACAGGAGCGGGTGATTCGACTTTTTGTTCTGGTTTCGACCTGGGGACCACGATCCCGCTCATCACAGGAACCCGAGAGCCAGCAGATGACTTTGAGGAGGCAATAAAAGCCGATCGGGATCTGTTGCGCAGAGCAACTCTCGTTGGCCACGACATCGGCAAACCGATCATTGCTGCAGTCAACGGACACGCTATAGCCGGCGGCATGGAGTTATTGCTCGCTTGCGACCTTCGGGTGGTTGCTCAGGGAGTAAAGCTAGGTCTGTCTGAAGTCGCACTAGGGCTTATTCCGGGCATGGGTGGTACCGCCTTACTGCGTCGACACCTACCAAGTGCCTTGGCAATGGAAATGTTGCTTTGTGCAAAGCCAATCATTAGTGACGATCTAGCCGACTCAGGGTTATTCAACCGTTTAGTCCCCGTATCGGAGACTTTGCCTACAGCATTAGAGATTGCTCAAACTGTGGCGTCGAATGCTCCGTTAGCTGTCCAAGCAGCTCGACAAGTCGTTCGAAAGTCCGCGGATCTCGAGGAGTCACAGGCGCTACTTCTGGAAACTCAGATCGGAGAGGCGCTGACGCAAACCGAAGACGCCACCGAAGGACCACTCGCCTTTATGGAGAAACGATCCCCTCAGTTTCACGGACGCTGATTTCGAGGAGTCAATCATTCGTTGTCCGCTAGCCATCTGGGTTAAATATCCCGTTTAGCCGATATCTGGCAATTCCAGGATGTGGGCTTCCTCCACACAGGTCTTTCGGTAACGAAACATCTCCTTCGCACCGTCTGCATTGGGTAACTCGAGAAACGCTTTATGGCTTGGGTACCACACAGCTAACAACTCGTGAAAACCTTCAAGGTTGCCAACAACGGACCCCTGAACCTCCGCCCGCCATAGAACAGAACCGCCGATTGCTTCGACAGAATGGGCGATGGCCTCCATATACGAGATATAGGTTTGCCCGACTGGGAAGTTAACTTCGGGCCGATACCTGTTGATGTTCAACATCACTAACGGCTTATCCTCAGACGCTTCAGCTAACCTTTTCAGTCTTGCCATCTGTTGTTTCGTCGAGGTGTTGTCGCGACCCATGGCAGCACGCTACTGCGAACAAGTCAGTTCTGAGAGCAACGGCGCCTACGCTCTAGGGATATCTCTTTAGGGAAAAGGCACAGTGTGATGACACCTTTGGAATACTTTGACGCTTCTTTCCAGGATGATGCATGGCACCTCCAATTACCCACTGACATTCATGGTGCCTTCGGGGGGGTTACTGGAGGCGCCTTAGCCGCGGCGTCTATTGCATTGGGGCGAACAGTTGAACCTGGCCGGGTTGCAGCCGGCATCGATATTCATTTTCTCCGCGGTTTGTCGACCACAGGAGCAACAGTCAAAGTCACTACCTTGTCCTCCGGTCGAAGCCTCACAATTCTTCGAGTCGAATTCAGCGACGCATCCGGAAAACCGACAACCGAAGCACGCGTTGCCTTCGCCGCCCCCGAAGCCCTGCGAACCGACATGGAGGCAACCAACCATGACGGCGGGCTTTTAGGGCCCCCGTCATCAGACTTGTCGGCAATCGCGAAACCTTGGCGCAAACCGGAGGGCGTTGAAGTTCCCATCATCGATACTGCTCACCCAAGGGCTGCTCGCGTCGGTGCCTCGATTGCTACCCTCGTCACCATTCCGTGGGACGTCACTGACGACGGTAGCGAAGGCTCTTGTCTTGCAGCCGACCTTTCAGTCGGCCCTCCTGTTGACGCCGCTATCCCCAAGGGCACCTGGGTCCCGCACCCCAACCCTGATTTATCACTGCGATTTTGTGGACCCGTCACTGAGGACAACCTCGTTGCTGTCGCGATATGTCGCGAAATTTCTGGCGGACTTGCATCTGTTGAAACAGAGGTCTGGCAAGACCAGTCGCTGGTCGCCAAAGGAATCTCAACAAGTCTGTTGTTAGCTAAATCCTGAAGGTCGGCTACTCAGCCAATCATTGGAGACCTGAATGACTTAGGATCGTGCCTGTAGTGCCGTGGAGGCTTCAGAGGAGGACCCGCTATGAAGTTCGGGATGCTGTATGAGTTGCAACTACCAAAACCTTGGGACGAAGAAGCAGAGTTGCGTCTCATTGAGGAAGCAACTGAGCAAATCGTTTTAGCCGACAAGATTGGTATCGATCATGCTTGGGCAGTGGAGCATCATTTCCTTGAGGAATACTCCCACTGCTCTGCTTCAGACGTGTTTCTCGCGTCTCTAGCAGCGAAAACCGAACGCATCCGAATCGGGTTAGGCATTCGACAAGTAATCCCGAACTACAACCATCCATCTCGCACCGCCGAAACGGTCGCCATGCTGGACCTGATATCGAGAGGGCGGGTCGAATTCGGTATCGGAGAAGGAGCAACTCGCTTAGAGCTTCGGGGCTACGAAATCGACGCCAGACGCAAGCGAGAACTATCGCTGGAAGCAGCCGAACAAGTGGCAAACATGATGGTGATGGAGCCCTATCCAGGTTTCGAGGGCGAAGGTTTCTCAATGCCTTGCCGCAACGTTGTGCCCAAACCTATGCAAAAGCCTCATCCTCCTATGTGGATCGCATGCACGAACCGGTCCACTATTGAGGTCGCAGCACGAAATGGTTTAGGGGCACTCGCATTTAGTTTCGTCGACCCCGACGAAGCAACAACCTGGGCGAACACTTACTACGACATCATCAAAAGCGAAGAATGCGTACCGCTAGGGCACACCGTGAACGCCAATTTGGCGATGGTGGCTGGCTTTAGCCTCCACAAGGACGCAAATGAAGCAATGCGTCGCGGAATCGATGGCTTCCAGTTCTTCAGGTACGCAGTTAACGCACTTGTTGCCAACGAAACACGGCCAGGTCGAAGCAACCTATGGGGAGAGTATGAAGAACTCAGAGGACCTGACCTACCCACTATCGGTGCCCCCGGTATCGGAACTCCTGAGGACTACACAGCTTTGGTGAAAGAATTCGAATCCGCTGGTGTCGATCAGGTGATCTTCTTACAGCAAGGTGGCAAGAATCGGCATCAAGACATTTGCGAAAGCCTTGAACTGTTCGGTGAAGAGGTTCTTCCTCACTTTGCCCCCCACAGGGACCAACAAGTAGCAGACAAGAACGCCGAACTTGCCCCCTTCATCGAAGCTGCGCTCGAAAGAAAACAGTGGATGGCCCCACTCTCTGATGAGGAAATCCCTATTGTTCCGCCATCTCAGGCCCGAGAGTCGTTCTACGTAAAGTCTTAATAACTAGCCGCAGTTCAACATCTTCGCGAGAAAATCGTTGATATCGGACCGAGCCTGTTTCGCGACCGCTGTTTGAGCTGCGAAACCATCAAACCCGTGCGGAGCGCCAGGATAAACGTGAAGCTCTACGGGCACACCAGCATGATTGAGTCTTTTTGCATATTCGATGTCTTCGTCCGCGAATCCGTCAAGGCTTCCCGTCATGACGAAAGCAGGCGGCAAATTACTTAGATCAGCCTCCCTAGCTGGAGCAGCATGGCTCGGGACAGCATCGGTTCCGAACAATTCACCAAGGTAGGAACTCCACCCAAAATGATTTGATTCCGGGTCCCATATGGGGACCTGCCACCCAGCAGTCGTAGTGGCTCGGGTGTCATCGATCATTGGATAAATGAGTAGCTGGTAGTCGATCTCGAATTCACCCCGGTCACGCACAAGTAAGGCAAGTGCAGCCGCCATGCCACCGCCCGCGCTTGGACCGCCAATGCCAATGCGGTTCACGTCAACCCCAACTGCCTCCCCATGTTCTTTCAGCCACTTCAATCCGGCATAAGAATCCTCTAGACCACTTGGATAGGGATGCTCAGGAGCCAAGCGGTACTGCACAACTGCTCCCACAAGACCGAAACGTGGACACCACCGATCGAACCGCTCATCATCTTGTTCAGGGCTACCCAATACGTACCCACCGCCGTGAGTCCAGTACAGCGCAGGTTTCAATTCTTTGGAGTTTTTGGTGTTATGAACCCGGACTCTTACTTCATTGCCATTGGGTCCTGGCACATAGTGGTCGACGCGTTCGACCTCCTCAGAAAGCGTGATTTCCTCATTGCGTACAAGCCGCGAGTTGCGCGCGCTTTCAAGGGTGTCAGAATTGACGGTTCCCAAACTGGGTTGACCTTCGAGAGCTCTCTCTACCTCTGGGTCATAGTAAGGCTGTGAAGTCATACTAAGAACCGTAGAGCAAGCCCGACCCGGTTTGTTCGACTATGCGAATGCCTCGTAGACAATATTCGAAGGAGTTTCTGAAATACGCTGAAAGTTGTCATATCCAGCTTCTTCAAAGACTGATCGCATTCCAGGTTCGCCAGCTTGGGCTCCCATTCCCCGGCCCACCTCTTGGGAAAGTGAACAAGGTGTACAAAAGAAACTGGAGAAGCCATACAAGGCGGCTCCTAGGCCTGCATGGTTTTCCTGTCGTGAATCAAAAGCAAACGGCTCTATGAGCATGACCGACCCATTCTCTCCTAACTGAGATTTCGCGTGCTGAGCAATTCCAACGGGGTCTCCCATGTCGTGCATGCAATCGAAAAAGCAGATCAGGTCGTAACTTCCTTGATAACTGGTGGCGCTTTCCACCTCAAAACGAACATTAGAAAGGCCTTGCTCCTCGGCGGCAGCTTTAGCCATCTCTATCGATGGTCCATGAAAGTCAATACCAACAAATGTGCTACCGGGAAACGCTGCTCCCATAGTCAACGTCGACAGGCCAGCGCCACATCCCACATCAGCAACGACAGCGCCGCTGTTAATTCTCTCTTCGCCACCTGCCAGGGCCGGAATGAACTCTTGTACCAGGTGGTGTTCATAGCATGGCCGAAAGAACTCAAGCGTCCCATCAAACAAGCACGGGTGATGGTCGCCCCAAGGTACTCCTCCATCACCTAGAAAGGCAGCTTCGACTTGGTCTAACCCCACATACATAGCCCGCACCGCCCCTAGGCCACCAGCTAGCCAAGTCGGCGAGTGCTGTTCAGCCATAACCATTGCTCCCGCATCACTAAGTGCGTAGGTGTCGCCTTCCACGTCGTATATCAGCACTCCCGCCGAAGCCTGTTGATCAAGTAGCTCTCGGGTCAATCGTTCATTGGTTCCTGCTGCCTGGGATAGGTCGCCGGCACTCATACCGCCGCTTCCAGCTAGGTGGCCGTAAAAGCCCAGTTTGTGGGCCAATTCGCTACAAATAATGGTGGCCGCACCGACCATGTGACCCAACATATTGCCCGCGTAGTCCTGTATTTCTTCCATATCCACATCTGTTGACACTTTCGCCACCTTCCACCGAGAATCGAAGTTTTTGTAAGGAAAATGGTTCGGTCCTTACTGAATGTTCAGTCTCGCCTACGCCCACGCCTGCGCGCCAGAAAAACTATCAAGCAACTTCACCTCGTCTTCATCAGGCATTCCTGCGCTCGTTTGGCTCCAACTAGCCCGAACCTACGTCACCAAGATTGGATTCTCGCTGCGCGGATAGCGGCTCATCACAATTTGATCGCGGTCTAGCTTGTGGGACGCCCTACCAAAGGAGATCCCAGTGCTCGACGACCTAGGAACAATCGCACAAATAATTGAAGGTGCTCTGTTGCCTCTCTCACTAATTTATTTAGCCAGGGAAGCTCAACTCAACGTAAAGCTCACAAAAGCACAATTCAGTCATACCCTAACTAACCGCCTTTATGAGCGTTACCTGTCATCGACACAGAATGAAGAATTCGTTTCTTTCTTGGCTAAAGACTTTTCGTCTCAAGAACTGACGGCCGAAGATCAATGGCGAGTCACCCTGTGGACGAACACGATGCTGGTCGACCTATTCGATACCTACGAACAACAGGAAAATGGGTTAGCTACCCAAGACCAACTCGATATGCGAGTGAACCTACTCAAGTTAGGGCTAATGCAAAGCCCCGGAGCTAAGGCCGCTTGGTCATTGTGGAAACCCGCAAGAGAGACCTCATTTGTTGACTGGTTCGAAACAGAAATCTACGGAGGTCCATTAACCGAAGACTCAAGCGATCACACGACATCACTCAACATGAGGCGTTAATGAATTTCGTCTCACTAATTCCTGCCGAAAGCTAAGTTATGGGGATGGAGGGGACTGATAAGGGACGCGCACCTGGACCTACCGTCCAAGAGGTTCTGCGGGAGGACGCTATCGCTCCACCTGAAGTGCTCCTTCGCGAATATCCGCCAGAATTCACCGATAATCGAGAGATACCTGTAGACCGGTACCTCACTCAAGAGTGGCATGACTTGGAGGTTGAACACGTCTGGCGCAAGGTCTGGCAAATGGCCTGTCGATCAGAAGAATTAGCAGAGGTGGGCGACCACATTGTTTATGAGATCGCCACGGAGTCAGTGATCGTCGTCCGAACCGGCGAAGGTCTTCACGACATCACTGCCTACATAAACTCATGTCTTCATCGAGGGACCCAGCTACGCACCGAGGGTGGCAACATTCAGCGATTTAGGTGTCCGTTTCATGGATTTACCTGGGATCTGCAAGGCGAGCTGGTCGATATACCAAATAGTTGGGACTTCCCTGACATCAAACCCAGCGAGTTCTGTCTCCCAACAGCCCAGGTCGCCTTCTGGGGCGGATTTATCTTCGTCAACTTTGACGATGACTGTGAGTCGTTCGAAAGTTACATCGAAGTACTCGAAGATGAATTCCGAGATTTTCCTTTGGATGATCGTTGGAAAGCAGCTCACGTCGAAAAGGTGATGCCCTGCAACTGGAAACTGGCACTGGAAGCCTTCATCGAGAGTTACCACATTGGCGTCACCCATCCCCAAACAGCTGCCTACGTCGCAGACGCGAACACTCAATACGATATTTTTCCTGGGTCTCGGCACGTGAACAGAATGATCACTCTCGAAGGAACACCAAGTCCCAACCTCCGCGATGTCCCAGCAGAGGAAACGATCCGCAAAATGCAACGTGATGTGCCCTTCCACGGTGGAGATCCCATAGTTCCCCAAACTGGCGACCGAGTGCGAGATCTTCTCGCCGACCGCGCCAAAGAGAAACTTGGTGCGTCCGCTCGAGCCGATATGTCGAACCTTTCAACCTCCGAAGCACTCGACGCCATCGAGTACTTCTTGTTCCCAAATCTGGTGCCTTGGGGAGGACAAGGTGTTCCGATTTGTTATCGCTTTCGACCCAACGGCAATGATCCACATACTTCGATCATGGAAATCATGTTGCTGTTCGCTAATCCCGACGAAGGACCTCCACCACCACCCTCACCTGTCACCAAACTTGGTCTCCACGATTCGTGGACTGAAGCTGCACCGCTCGGTGGAGCAGGAATGGTCGTTGATCAGGACACTGACAATCTGATTCGGATTCAAAGAGGTTTGCAAGCCAACAAACGTGGAACGGTCACCTTGGCGGCTTACCAAGAGAGTCGTATTCGCCATTTCCACGAAACTCTCAACCATTATCTAACGGGTCGGAAGTAGCTTTCACTGATGAACGAAATTGAGCCGATTAGAAATCTAGTTCACACCTATTGCGACCGAGTCTGCACCAATGATCAGAAGGGGTGGCTTGAACTGTGGACTACCGACGGTCTGTGGGATATCGGCCGCGGACCAGTTCAAGGACACGAGGAGCTACAGGCAGCAATGCAAACCTCGATGGAGCTCTTCGAAGCAGTAAATCAGCTGACATTCAATGGCACCGCGACCACAACCGACGATACCGGTGAAGGCCGCTGGTACATGTGTGAGTTCGCGAAAGCTAAGTCAGGTAAAGCCTTGTTTTACCTTGGTCATTACGACGACACCTACCGCAAGGACAGTGACGGTTGGAAATTTTCCAGCAGGAAATTGACGTGGCTCTACCAGGGACCACCAGATCTCAGTGGCGCTTTTGGACCCCCACCCGGCTACACCGTCTAGGTCTCTAATCCATGCGAAGTCTCTATCTCGTTGCTGCAGTGACTATGGCCGGCGTCTCTTCGGTTTTTGCGCTCCTCGCTGAAATACATAACTCGTATGGGATCGCTGAGCGAAACCTCGGGTGGATCGCTGGGGCTGCCTTCGTAGGCGCCTTAGTCACTCAACTGTGGCTCTCACGATACGCAGACAGAGGTTACGGAGGGTTACTCATGCGGGTGGGGGTAATCGCATCAGCTATTGGTCTTTTATGGTTCGGGTTAGCTGACCAGCTCTGGCAATTCATACTTGCCCGACTATTTCTCGGCGCTGGAATTGGAGTGATCGTACCTGCAAGCAGACGTTTCATAATCGTGAATGCAGGTGCTGACCAAGGCCGTCAACTCGGCGCATTCTATGGCTCTTACATCGCTGGATTCGTTTTCGGGCCACCTATCGCTGGAGCTCTCACGGTTACCTTTAACCTGCGGACACCTTTTCTTCTTTTCGGTGTTTTAACGGCAGCTACGTATTTGTCGATATACCGATTGGAAATACCGGCTGCTGAAAACAGCGACAGCGCAGAGAAACGAGTCCTGCGTCGCTTGCTTCGCAGCCGTCAAATGATCGCCGCATTATTAGTTGTGATCTCCTTTCGCTATTCGATAGGTGTTTTCGAGCCGCTATGGGCGCCCCACATGGATAATTTGGGTGCTTCCACCATGGTGGTCACCCTGTCGTTAACAGGCTTTGCCTTGCCCATGCTGCTAATCGCAAGGTGGGCTGGCTCTCTCTCAGATCAGTTCAGCCCAAGAGCCACTTCATTGCTTTCAGCTTTAGCGACAGTTCCGCTAATGGCCTCCTACGGCTGGATATCGTCAGTACCGCTGCTCTTCATTGCTGCTATGCCACACGGGATGATGGAGGCAATCCAATCCCCTGGTTCTCAAGCCGCTGTTTCAGATGCTGCACCGTTAGATGACGCTGCGGCCGCCCAAGGGTTAGGTGAAGCTATGGGTTCTGCCGCGTCAATGGTTGGAGCGTTGACCGCGGCACCGCTGTACTCGTGGCTTGGGCCAGGCCCAGCTTTTCTCATCGGAGCTGCAACGATGGCAACGCTCCTCATGAGCAGCTGGTTGCTGGATCCGCCGCCTCTGACTAAACGACACCTAGATCAGAGTTGAGGGTTACTGGTCAGTTATGAGAGCTGCACTCGATGCTTTTTCTCTCGGCGAACGGTCAAGGATAAACTCAGGTGGTCGTAGATCATTTATTTCACTGACCCCATTAGGGTCGCTGTAGTAGCCAAGTGCATAACTCCCCATCGTGTACCCAAGCATCTCTTGTAGATCAGGGTCGAGCTTCTTAGCCACTTCGGGTGGGCAGGACAGATACTGGTTTTCTTCGGTGCGTAACCATCCAAGGCAGTAAGTGATGTTGACACCGGTTCTATCCGTGTCAGAAAAATTCTGTCCTCCACCGTGTATCACTGACCCTGAGTACAGCAACACCGATCCTGCCGTCATCGCAGCCTGAACTGTTTCCTCATCTGTTGGTCGCCGGTCATCAGGCCACCCAACAGACCCAGGTACTACGCGCGTAGCTCCATTTTCTTCAGTGAAGTCCGTCAACGCCCAAATCGTATTGAACTGGGGCTCAATTTCTGTTGGTAGATAGCCACCCCAAGCAAGTCGATCACGGTGGCGAGGCTGAGCACCTTGTCCCGGTTGAATATTGATGATTTGGGTGAGGTGCAACTGGATTTTGTCGGTGTACGGCCCGAGAAATTGGTTTGCAAGGTTTGTAATAGTCGGATCCATCACTAGTTCTCGCGACGCTTCACTTCGGGCGACAAGAGCTCCTGTCCGTCCTGTGAGCCTTCCAGTGAAATCGTCACGTCCCGTTGGAGTGGCATCAATGAATGGCTGCAACTCGTCGCCGACTCGCGATTTGAGATCGTCACTCATGACGTCTACCAGAACACACGCGCCATCCTCGCGGAGCGCTCGCAGAATTTCGTCACTATCTGCATCAGCATCGAAGTAAAGAAGGTCAGCCATTTACCTAGCCTAGGTCACTCTGACAGGACAACTAATTGAAGTGTCATTTGATGCCCAAGTTCAAGATGCAGTTTTGCGTCGATCCGTCATTTTTTTGAAGTGCGTAGCCCCATTCATCGAAGGAACCCGTCCCTCACCTGGGCCCATATCTGCCATCACCGTAAACGCTGACGGCACACGGAAACTGAACGCCTTTTCGTCGGGCACTAAACATGTCTCGTCATTGCAAGCCTGCCAACGGACTCTGCCGCTCACCGAAACCCAGCGGCCATCATCATCTTTGGTAATGGCTCGCCCGTTTTGGGCAATCGGTAAACGCAAAACGGGGTTTCCTTCGTACACCTCAAGGGTGTGTCCATCGGTACCCAAAGTATGGGGTTGAGTCTCTGGGGCGACCAACGTGTATGACACGATCCCCTCAGCTTCATCATCCAATTCGATCGATGCTGCAACTAATCCTTCAGGAACTGGCTCTTGGTATAGATGCATGCCTTTGGGCACTGAGAATCGGGCAACTATTTGCCTCGTAATACCCACCGGAAGGTCGTTGCCTTCAAATTCGACCTCAACTTCCACTTCCTGATCCGTTGCTGGCCTTTCCGCCAACAGGACGTCTTCGCCCTTAACAGCAGCAACTAGTTGTTCGGCTCCCGGACGAACAGTGAAATTATTCTCGAAGAACTTTTGGGTGATGATTCCTTCCCCGTCAGTCACGTACACACCCGGGTAAGGAATGCCATGCCATGGGTGGTCATCCTCAGCGATGGTTGTGTTGAGAATTCCAAAAGATCGGATGACTTCGCTATGGGGATCCGACAGCAAAGTGAAGGTAGCCCCATGAGCCTGTTTGTAGTCAGCCAACGCATCAACTTCGTCATAGCTAAGGACGTACAGCTTTGCCCCTGCGGCCTCGAAGTCAACCATTCCCTTTTCCAGCTCGACCAGCTGGGTACGGCACGGAGGTCACCAAACTGCTGATCGGGTAAAGACCAGAACGGCGGGTTTTCCTTCACGGTCGATGTGTAAGTCAACGGTTGAGCCCTCTGAGTTCACGGCGACAACGTCAGGAAGATACTCACCGACTTCTGGTCCCGTAGGGAATGCTCCCAAAGGGTTGGATCTAGGCCCATACCCAGCAGGTAGTGGGGCGATGTATCCCTCGGCATCCTCGTACTGGTTGGGGCCTAATTCTGCCCCGCGGGTATCCCGTTCAATCTGCATAGAGGAAACTTAGCTTGTCGGAAACGGCTACGGTCCAGAGAACGGCACGAAACAGGGAGCAATCGATGCCTAAACCATTTCGATTTGGCGTCATGTATGACTGCCGTCATATACCTGGCGGCAATCTGTCAATGACCGACGTCTATTCGGCAACAATCGAGCAGGCTGTCCTGGCCGACAATCTCGGCTTCGACCACGTTTGGTTCACTGAACATCATTTTCTTGAAGATGGTTATCTACCAGCGTTTCAACCTTTGGCCGGAGCCATAGCTGCTCGGACCAAACAGATTCGCATCTCGAATGACATAGCGTTACTACCCCTCTACCACCCCGTGAGACTCGCCGAAGAACTTGCAGTGCTTGATCACATCTCCCAAGGTCGAATGGAATTTGGTATCGGCATGGGTTACGTACCTAAGGAATTCGAAGCATTCGGTGTTCCGCTGCGAAACCGAGTCTCTATGACCGACGAAGCGATTGAGATACTGCGTCTCTCATGGGGTGAAGAGCCGTTCAGTTTTACGGGCAAGCGCTATCAACTTTCAGACATCAACGTTTACCCCAAGCCGGTGCAGGTCGGCGGACCACCGTTGTGGGTAGCAGCCATGAAAGAACCGGGAGCATTACGAGCTGCTCGTTTCGGAACGAATTTACTTCCCCAAGGCCGCAGAGAAGACGTCCTCGATCCGTGGAGGGAAGCTGTCGTAGCTGACGGTCGAGACCCCGACGACTATCGGGTGGGAATAATTAGATCTGTTTATGTCACAGATGACGTTGACAAAGATTGGCCAACCATTCGAGAAGCCGAGCGTTTCCGTATGGGTGTTTACGGAACATTTATGGCTGAGACACCAGACGATTACGGTTGGGGCAGCGAAGGGGGCATCCCTCAAAACGTCATCATAGGAAACGCCGAAGAAGTCACAAAGGAACTATCAGAGTTCATTCGCCTATACGGCATAACCGATATAGCCACTTCGGGTCTACCACCAGGAATTGATCCTGAATTCATGGCCCGAAACCTTGAACGTCTTGCTTCAGAGGTAATACCCCACCTGAAGGAATGAGTCAGACAGATTCAAACAGGTAGGTGTCCAGGGTTTCCTGCGCTCGGACACGAAACTTATGCCAGTTGCCTCCTCCGTAATAGGCAAGGCTTCCCGGTTCAGAATCACCATGGCCGTTGTAATAGGACAGACAGTCCCGGAGTGGCGCAGTCGCTATATCAGCCTGTCTGCAGTGTTCGGCATAGGTCAATTCAGCCTCTTCTGTGATATCCACCACTTGATGGCCTTCATCTCGCATCTTTGAAAGCATCCACACGATGTAATCGGCGTGAGTTTCAATGGCATCGGTGAAATTGAAGCTGCCTCCTCCACCCTGCGGACCAGTCATGATGAACAGATTGGGAAAGCCATTGCTATGGATCCCGAGGAAAGTCTTAGTGCCTTCAGTTTCCCACTTGTTCTTCATTGTTTGACCACCTCGACCGGTGACCATGTTGAACGTCGACGTCGCCATCCATTGGAAGCCAGTCGCATAGATCAGCACATCGAGCGGGTACTCATCATTTTGATGCACAACTCCGTTTTCGTTGATGTTTGTCACACCAATAGGTGCGGTGTCCACCAGATGAACGTTAGGCAAGTTGAAAGTAGGTAGATACTCATCATGAAAAGTCGGCCGCTTACAGCCGTAGGGGTAGTAAGGCTTTAAAGCTCTAGCCGTCTCAGGGTCTTCAACTATGGCATCAACTCTGGCCCGTATCTGTTCCATGATCCGAAAGTTTGAATCCAACTGCTTGCCGACCATTTCTTCGGGTGTGAGCTTTCGGGAATGTTCTTTGCGTTCTTTAAAGTGCTCGACTTTCCCGGCTAGGTAGTCATCGTTAGCTTGGATCGCTGAACGACCAGCTGAAATTTTCGAAAATCGCTTTCGTCGCGCGCGAGCCCAGCCGGGTTCTTCTTTCCAGTTTTCAATTTCTTGGGGTGCAGTTACTCGCTGGTCTCGCACATCAATCGATGAAGGGGTGCGTTGGAAGACATACAACTCACCAACAATTTTGGCCAGTTCTGGAACAGCTTGGACCGCTGTGGCTCCGGTACCAATTATTCCCACTGTCTTTCCTTCTAAGTCAACGTCATAGCGCCAACGAGAGGTGTGAAATGAGTCCCCTTCGAAGGATTCCATACCGTCGATTCGAGCTAATTTCGGGGTCGTCAAAATCCCGTTAGCCAAGATGATGTAGCGAGCTCGCATGGCGTCGCCGCGATCGGTAGTTACGGTCCAGCGCCTTGTTTCTTCGTTCCAGTCAGTCCTTTCCACTGTTGTGTGAAAGAGACATTTGTCGTAGAAACCAAACTTGGTCGCCATTGATTGGCAGTACTCGAGGATCTCGAAGCCCGAGGCGAACTTCATTGTCGGGAAATATTCCATTTCCTCTAACAGGGGCAGATAACTGTAGGACTCGACGTCGCAAGCTATGCCCGGGTAACGGTTCCAATACCAGGTGCCACCTACATCGCCACCTTTTTCGCAGAACCTAACATCTTGAAAACCTGCTTCTTTGAGGCGGTACCAAAGAAGTAACCCGGCGAAACCAGCACCTACTACAACGATTTCGCATTCGTCGGTCAAGGCTTCACGTTGAACCGGAGATTCGGAGTAGTGATCCTCAAGGTATTTCGCGAATTCGCCCTCCATCGCCATGTAGTCAGCTGCCCCGCGACGCTGCTCCTTGAATTCTCGATATTTGGCCTGTTCAACTGCGTCGAATCTTGCGTCGGTAGAAACTTCGGGAAGCGATTTTAGGGACGCATCGGGATTTACTGCGTAACCCTGCCCTTGAATCTTGTCGCTTGCTTTGGCGGCGCGGGTATCAAAAATTTTGAGGCCTGTGTCGGGATCGATGCTGATCGCCATGTTGCTCTCCTGTCTAGACGGTAGTGATGTTAGGCAACCCTGGTGGGGTCGCGCCTGCTTTGTGGAACCCAGACGGTGAGACCTTGAGAGGTGCCGCTTCCTCGGCGCCTCAAAACTTCCTGTGACTATCAAATTGATAGTCTCTAAGGGTGGCTGCTCGCTCCTGGATAGCTGTCGCGTTTGCAGCAGCGAGCGCTGGTGTAGCTCAAGGATTCGGTCGATTCACCTTGGGTGTCGTATTGCCTGCAATGCGTTCAGACCTGGGGTTATCAAATACCGTTGCCGGTTCCATAGCTACGGCAAATGTCGCTGCCTATCTCGTTGGCACCCTCGCGGTCGCTATAGCTGCGTCACGTCTCAGATTACTGACGATTATGAAAGTCGGGCTTCTCATCGCAGTGGCGGGCCAACTTGTATCGGCGGTTGCTCCTAATGCCGCTGTCTTGATGTTTGGAATGTTCTGCAGCGGCTTCGGTGGGGCATGGGTCTGGATTCCAACCCCGGTTGTAGCCAGCGCTGCCTTTCCGCCCGAAAAACGGGGCACAGCTATCGGACTTCTTTCATCCGGTATGGCTCTCAGCATCGTGTTCACCAGTCAGTTAGCTGCCTGGGTTCGACGACTTTGGGGAGATGAAGGTTGGCGCAACGTTTACGTCGTCCAAACGATCATTGGACTTGTGGTCGCAGCCGGAACTATCGCCGTGATTAGGCACGCTCAGGAACAACTTTCACCTAAGGGCAGCGTGGGTGGGTTCGATGCCTTACGTCGCGTCCCCGGCTGGAAACCCGTGACGGCCATGTACACGACATTCGGCTTCATGTATCTACTCGTTTTGGCGTTCATGAGTAGTCGATTGGAAGGCGATAACGGCTGGTCGGCCAGCAATGCGTCCCTGGCTTTCACCTTGATCGGACTTGGAATGGTGTTCGGTGGTCCCATTGTCGCGAAATCAGTTGCCACATTCGGAACTCGAGCGACTCTTGCTTGCGCCTTCGGTCTTTGGAGCGTTCTGGTAGTAACCATCCTTCCTGGATGGGTCCTCCCCACACTCGCATCTTCGGTAGTGATCGGGATGATTTTTGCATCCATTCCTGTCACCCTCACCATGTATTTCGTAGAAAACGCGTCTGTTGAGGATTACGGGCCTGGTTTCAGCGCTGCAACTCTGGCTTTCGGAGTAGCGCAAATGGTCTCTCCGCAAATTGGTGGAGTGCTTGCTGATTGGACTTCGACGTTTCTGTGGGTGCTGCTGTTATCAGCTGCCTGCGCCTTACTAGGCATAATCGGAGCGCTTCGCTTACCAAAGCCTCGAACACTAAGTTCAGAACACACACCACCACGGTCAGATCCGCGCCCACTAGTTGCTCCTTCAGTTTTTTCGGTGGAGCCGCACTGAGCACAACTGAGAGATATCAGCGTAGATTCGTTGCATGAGAGACGATCTTTCTGAGTCAGGTTTCGATCTTGCCCAAGTTGACCGCTTATTGACGACAACTCGGGCTGTTCGAAAACGTTTGGACTTCACTCGAGAAGTCACCGACGAGCTGCTATTTGAGTGCATTGATTTAGCAGAACAAGCACCGACCGGTGGTAACGACGCGAGTCGACGTTGGCTGGTAATCCGAGACCAAAGTCTCAAAGATCAGCTAGGAGTGTTGTACGCCGAAGTCGGGACTCTCTTTCTCAAGGCACGAGGCCGGTTAGATGGCACAGGCCACCCCAAAGAGCACATAGTGAGTTCAAGTGCATACCTCGTCGAGAATTTCTCCAAAGCCCCTGCTCTAGTGATGTGTGCCATCTGGGGCATCCATGACAACAGCGGTCGTCCAGGATTGTTTGACAGCGCTATCCCCTCAGCATGGAGTTTCAACTTGGCCCTTCGTTCCAGAGGGTTGGGAACCGCTTACGCGACAATGCTGAACGAGAAATCTTCCGAAGTTGCCGAACTTCTAGGAATCCCTGCTGGGGTGACAACCCTTGTGTGCTTCCCCGTTGCCCACACCGTCGGTCATGATTTCTCTCCCGCTGTACGACGACCAGCGTCGAACATCACCTACTTCGACCACTGGGGGTTCACTCGCGAACAGCCAAGCATTGACGGTTCATCACGAATCGTGAATGGCCCCGGAGTTGTCGCGGAGATAGACACCGACGCTCGCCCCAAAGCTGTGTGGGAAGTTGTTTCCGACATCAATATGCCGGCACTCTTTTCTGACGAATTCGCTGGTGCAGACTGGATTACCGAAGGTGAGGTGGGAGTCGGTTCAAAGTTCAGGGGCAAAAATTCGATACCAGGAGTACGAGAGTGGGAGACCGAATGCATCGTCACGAGATGGATCGACAAACAAGAATTTGAGTGGCGCATCACCGATCAAGAAAAACCCGGCGCGATCTGGCGTTTCGAACTCGCGGAACAAGGCACAGGGACTCGTTTGCGATTTTCAATGGTGATCGGAAAGGAAAACAACGGAACAGCGCCACGGGCTCAAGAGGATCCCTCTAAGGAGGACGAGGTGTTGTTCCAACGAAGACTCATCCACAAAGCCAATATGCAACGCGTTGTGGAGGGAGTGAAGTCGTTGGTTGATGACGAAATCATCGTCGATCAATAATTACGTGCTCTTTTGTCAGAAACATAGATGACCGTGCGAAATCTATGAACTTGGCTTCATCCTCATACGCGCGTTTTGACGCAGCCTTATTTTCTGGAGTTGGGTTCCCCATCGCAGTTCGGTCCATCCAAACTTCAGCATGGCCCAAGTACGGCTCAACTTTTGATCCTCGAGAACCATTGATCCCAGCAGTCAATTCTGGTTCATCGCGGTGAACCTGTTGGTAGCGCAATATTCCCGAACCGTGGGCTTGACGGCGGATGACTGGCCCATGATGGGTTCGCCAGTACCACTGAGCCTCTTCGACGCTCAAAGATTCGATTTGGCGTAACGGGAAATACAACTTCAGCAAACTCGAACGTTCAGTTGCCACCACATTTTCTGGGGTTGGGTTTACCTGCGGGTATTCGTAGTTAAACCAAGCAACAGAGCGCTCTAAATCCATGAATTGCTCTTCGTCAGATCTGAGAATCTGATCGATTTGACGACCTTCGTTCGATCGGGTTGCTTCCACCATGGCATCTTTCGAATTCCACCAAACTTCTGCGACACCGTCATAGGGCTCTTCCATCTGGCCTCTGCGACCAGTGAGGCGACCATGGTCGTCATCTGTGGTGTGCACCTGCACATAACGAAGCATGTTCAAAGTTTGTGAGTGACTAGCAACGAGAGGGGCGTGCTCTTCAAGCCAGTATCTCTGCATAGCTTCTCTAGTCATGCCTTGTTTGCGCCGAATTAGGAACGTCAATCTGAGCATTCTTCCTCCTTCTATACCTTGACCCTAGTTCTCCTCCAAAATGGAAAACACAGAAGCCTTCATGCCCGCCAGGGCTCCATGTCAAGATCATCGGGCAGGACTATGAAGACCTGTTCCCGGGGGGTTTCCACTCCCCTGCTGATATGACCTTGACCTGTCGTGTCATCAGCGAGCAACACGTCACCTACTCCGAAGCGGCGTTTAGTTCCGTCGCCGATCTCGATCTCGACGGCCCCCTTTAAGTGGATGACGAACTGTCTTCGAGGGGCACAATGGTAGTCATACACATCCTCGTCACCTTCGGTTCGAGTTGATCGAAAAAAAGATGAGACACTCGAAACCGAAGCGCTGATCTCCCCTAACGGCGGGCCAAGGTCAGTGCTTGGGATTTCAAGATCTTCGAAGTGTGACATGCCGTCTTCCCCGGTAAATATTCTGGTGACCTGCATAACTCAACCCCCCTATTATTTTTAGGTCCGGAAGTGGATCCAGTGACCATACAACTTGATTGCGCTGGCGTTCCTTAGCTCTCTACATCCGGAGGTCCTTAACTTGTAGCACTTAAGAACTGCTCTCCTCGTTAGAACTTTTCTGGTGGAGGGCTTAACAGTTGAATGGTCGACACTTTTGACCGATAAGTTGAAACAGAGCGCCGGTGGCGGAACTGGCAGACGCGCCGGCTTTAGGTGCCGGTGTCTTCGGGCGTGTGGGTTCGAGTCCCACCCGGCGCACAAACTTTTGATCTTAGATTTTGTGATGCTCACCCATTCCAAACATCGTCGAACCATGCACTGACCGGCGCCTCAAGCAGTGGGAACCCTTTGTCATTCACAGCTCCACAAGTGACGCACTCAATTCCGGCTTCTAGGCCCTGTCGCCACGACACCACTGTGTGAGTTTCGTGTTCTAAATACAGGTCAGCGACACTGGGTGCATCCGAAGAGTTCGGGTCAACGTCATATAGTTGAATCCAATCGTCGCAACTTCTGCATCGCAGGCCAATTCGATTTTCATCCCAGGTTTCATATCCCCATTCGATGGCTAAATCGTGGCCATTATGCATTGACCATTCGTCGCCAGCTTCGAGTGGTGACCCACCTTGTTGTAAGTGGTTTAGATACCGGATTCTCCAATCGCGACCATGTATCAGTTTCGCCCGGACTGTCGGATCCAACTGTGTTCTCAGATTCTGGTCCGCCTCGGAAAGAATTTCTTCGGTCAGGCGGATGGATTCGCGCAACATGTTCAAACGCCGGTCGTCGCCCTCCATCTTTCCTACCTCCCCTGCCAGATTTAGCATCATCTCACGCATCGCTCATTAAACGGGCAGAATGAGAGACATGCTTTCGCCATACCGAATTCTTGATCTAACAGATGAACGTTCTAACTTGACTGGGTTGCTGTTAGCTCAGCTCGGAGCCGAAGTCATCGCTATTGAACCCCCAGAGGGAACTCACTCACGGCAGGTTGGGCCGTTCGCTGACGATGAGGAGGATATCGAGAGGTCTCTGACGCATTGGGCTTGGAACCGAGGCAAGAAATCCGTCATCGGAGGAGTCGAAGAAATTGAACTTCTAGCGGCGACCGCCGATGTCGTCCTTGATTGTGGAGTATTCGAAGAACTCGATCTCGACAAGCTCCGCGCAGATAACCCTTCCCTCCTGACAGTTAGGGTGTCCGCTTTTGGCGCGACCGGTCCTAAAAGCAATTGGCTAGCAACAGACCTGACCTTGCTGGCGGGCGGTGGCCAACTGGGCCTCACAGGGGACCCTGACCGAGCTCCTGTACAGGTCGGTGGCGTGCCTCAAGGTTGGTTACATGGCGCCCTTGAGGCAGCCGAAGCTACGACTATCGCTCTGTTCGAGAGAAGCGCCTCAGGCTGGGGTCAGCACATAGATGTTTCAGCACAGCAAGCTGTAACTCAATGTACCCAGACCATGTTGATGACCAGCGCCGTCGGCGCGCCCCCCATGGCGCGAGCTGGCGGTGGAATAAAGGCCGGCGAGTACGTCATCAGGACCGTCTACCCAGCAATAGACGGTTTCGTGTCAATTACTTTCATGTTCGGCGAGATGCTCGGCCCATACAGTCAGCGACTAATGAACTGGGTACACGAAGAGGGTTTCTGTGATGAAGCAACCCGCGATCAGAATTGGATTGATTTCTTCATGATGATCTTTTCGGGACAAGCTGACCCTGAGGATCTGTATCGAGCTCAAGACGCTATTGCCGCATTTACAGCAACAAAGACCAAAGCTGAGTTAATGGATGGCAACAGCCAACGACGGCTTCTCATAGCACCAGTTGCAACCACCAAAGATATTGTCGAATCCGAGCACCTCGCGGCCCGAGAATTTTTTGAAGAGGTTCCTCAACTCGGCTACAAATTTCCGGGCCGTTTCGCTAAAGGAAGCGTCGAACTCAAGGACCTCGGACCACCTCCCAAACTGGGTGAACATACAAACGAAATACTGGAGGAGAGCGGCCAAACGCCTACGAGCCCTTCCCCCGCGGAGCCAGCGCCGACAAGCCGACCATTAGAAGGAATAAAGGTTCTGGATTTCACGTGGGCGATAGCTGCGCCAATGGCGACGCGCAATCTTGCCGACCACGGTGCAACCGTCGTAAGGATCGAATCTGAAGGACGAATCGATGTGATCCGCAACGCCGGACCATTCGTAAATGATGAAACCCACCCAGACAACACAGCGCAGTACCACTCCGCTAACGCCGGAAAGTACATGATCAGCCTTGACTTATCGGTCGAAGAAGCTCAAACAGTGGTGTGGGATTTAATCGACTGGGCAGATGTCGTCATTGAGGCGTTCACTCCAAAAGCGATGGCGAATTGGGGACTCGACTATGAGTCCATAAAGAAACGAAAACCCGAAATCGTTATGTTGTCAAGTTGCCTGATGGGCCAAACCGGTCCTATGAACATGTACCCCGGTTTCGGTAATCTTGCCGGCGCGTTAAGTGGGTTCTACGAAATTACTGGATGGCCAGACCGACCCCCTACCGGCCCATTTCTTGCCTACACCGACTACACCGCGCCACGCTTCACAGTCACAGCTCTTGTCGCAGCGCTAGACCATCAACGGCGAACAGGTGAGGGCTCATATGTAGACCTCAGTCAACATGAATCTGCACTACACCTTCTCGGCCCAGCTCTTTTAGACCAAGAAGTCAATGGACGAACTGCTCAACGGTCAGCAAACTTCAGCGAACGCTACGGCGTTCATGGCGTCTACCCAGTTCAAGGTGACGACAAATGGATCGCCGTGGTGTGTCAGGACCTAGCGGCCGAAAAGGCTCTTCGTGAGCTGGTCAGAGTCGAAGATCTGGATGATTCAATCATTGGAACCTGGACCGCTTCCCAAGACCGCTTCGAACTTCAAGAGCTGTTACAAGCCCATGGTGTAGCTGCCCACGTCGTATCTGATTCAGCTGACGCGGTCATTGACCCTCAGTTGGCGCATCGGAATCATTTCAGACGTGTACCTCAGGCGTACGCTGGTGAGACCGTTGTGGAAGGTTCTCATTATCAGCTAAGCCGAACTCCGTCTACGGCCCTATGGGGTGGGCCCCCAATAGGTGAACATACCTTTGAAGTACTAAGCGACATGTTGGGTTACGACGGCGACAGAATCGCTGACCTAGCAGCAGCCGAGGCCCTTTACTAATAGCCCTTTTCCTATTTTGCGATGAGGCTTAGGATTCGACATTGCTGCGAATCCGATAATTCAGTGCAACAATCAACCTAGAGCGGTGAAGAAGGGATGCTTGTGAACGAGCAAGAACGAGTAGAGATCGCAACGTCATTCATAGAAGAGCTTGATACCAAAGCACAGCATCACACCTTGGCGGACAGAGTCGATGACCCCTCTCTAGATAATGCGTACCTCGTCCAGGATGCCTTTATTGAAATCATGATTGGCCGCGGTGAGCAGATAGTTGCTTGGAAAGTCGCCCTCACCAGCAAAGCAATGCAGGAGTTCTGTGGTGTGGACCATCCCCTGTCTGGAGCTGTTTTCGATAGCCGGGTCCAATCCTCACCAGGGCAGGTCGCTCTGAGTGACCACCGCCATCTTGGTCTTGAATGTGAAATTGCTGTTCAGCTTGGCGCCGACTTGGACCCAGGAAAGACGCTTCACACGAAAGAAACTATTCGCGGGATGGTCGACGCGTGTTATCCAGCCTTTGAGTTGATCGAAGACCGCGATGCTGATTATGACCAACTGAACCCGTTTGATTCGGTATCTGAAAATGCTTGGAATGCTGGAGTCGTTTTGGGTTCTCCCTTTGCTAGTTGGCAAGACCTCGACCTGGTCAACACCCCAACGGTCTTGGAGGTCAACGACGAAGTCCTCGGGTCCGGTCAAACTGGTGACGCGTTGGGTCATCCTTTCGAAGCAGTCGCATGGCTCGCGAATCATCTCAACGAGCGAGGTCGGTCCATTAAGGCTGGAGAGTTTGTGATGACGGGCAGTACCGTCATCACTTATTTCCCGCAGGTTGCTGACCAGGTGAAATTCTCGGTTGGTAGTCATGGATCGGTCGAACTCGCCTGTTCTTAGTCGCCTTTACAGCGGGTTCCGTGTCTCGGGCTTCGCTCGTTGGCTACCCTGTTTGCAACAAGGAACTTGGGGAACAAGATGAGTGACATCAAAATCGTTCCAATGGCCGGCAAAGCGTTCGGGGCTACCGCCACTGGTGTAGATCTCAAAAATCTGAGTGATGATGATTTCAGTGAACTGTACGCAGCCTTCCTTGCGCATGGTTTCTTGCTCCTCCCCGATCAACACCTCGACGAGGAAAGCAGCATCGCTTTTGGTGAGCGTTTCGGGGATCTGGAGTTTGGTGGGGCTCCTATGGCTAACCAGAAGAAACATGAGGACGGTAGTTTCGGCAAAATTTATGACCTTCAGTCCCAATTAATGCGAACCAATGTCGGGAACGAAGGTTGGCACACTGACTCCACGTACAAACCGATCGCAAGCAAAGTGGCGATGCTGTCCGCTGTAGTTGTTCCAGATGAAGGTGGACAAACCGAGCTAGCTGACCTGCAATCAGGCTACGAAACTCTTGATGATGTCACCAAGGAGACGGTCGCTGGATTGAGTGCATTCCATTCGACGAACTTTTCTCAAGCGAATGATCTCGGGGACTTTCCCGATGCGAACGGCGACGGCTTGTACGGTGAGGTGTACCACGGCGAGGCTTATCTGCGACCTATGGTGAAGATCCACCCTGAGACGGGGAACCCAAACTTGTTTGTGGGACGGCATGCCTTTGGAATCCCCGGACTTGACCGCGAAGAAAGTCGGAAATTAATTAGGTCTCTCATCGAGCATGTCGTGAGTGATGACTCTCGTGTCTACAGCCACAACTGGGTTGTCGGAGACACATTGTTGTGGGACAACAGGAGAGCTCTTCATCGAGCACGTCCTTATGACTACGACAAACCTAGGTACCTGATCGGGACCCGAGTCGCCGGAGACCCTGCATCCGAGTTGGCTTATTACCCTGAAGATCCTGAAGCCGAAGCGGGCAGGAAAGCTCTCATAGAGGAACTCGGTTTTTTGCGTGAAGAAACCAAGGACCAAATGTATGGAGCTACAACAGCATCATTCTGAGGTCATGGAAGCATTGTTGCCTTGATCGCTCTCGTTGATTCACTCCAATGACATGACCTGGTAGAGGAACGCAAAAAGTCCTCCCCACGGTGAACGTATGTGAGCGACGTAATCAATACCGAAACGACCGTCAAGGTCTATCGGGATGGCATTACCGATCTGATGGCCTTCCGGCGCTAAAGCTACAAAGCCGGGAATTTGGTGTTGGCGAACCCAAGCTAGTTGGCTGGATTCGTCACGCGAAAAACTTCCGCTCCCATCGTTCAGATAAATCTCTATGCCAGGGCACGCTTCTTTGTCGCCGTTCGCACCACCGTGTGTTCGGTCTGTAATGTCGACGTCGCCGTCGTTATCGACGTCGAGAAGGACTACTTGGCCTTCTCCCCATACAGTGCATTGCACCTCGACTTCTGGATCTTGGTAATTCAAGGCCCTCGGTTGTTCCCCCATTGCCTCTTGGCTGATATCGGTGAAGTTTCCTGAGCCATCGTTGCGGAGGATTTGCATGAATCTTCCGACGTAGTAGAGGTTTCCTGCCCTCGTCGTTCCAATGACAATGTCTGCATCTCCGTCACCGTCGATGTCTGCGGTGGCTGCGTGGTTGAATTTGGTGGAGCCAGGTCCGAACTGTCCCGTGGGCAGACTGTGGACCTCCCATTGAGCGGTCGGCTTTTCCTTGTTGCTGATAGCTATTTGTGCGGGCCAGGGGTTCAAAGAATCTGTTTCGTCTCCCCAAAAAAAGACTGGGTCGGCCAATCCATCGCCATTGAAATCTTCAAGTAGGGACGACATGACGTAGTGGTCGGTCCGACGCATTTCCGCAGGGAGATTTTCGATTGAATTTACGAACCCTGCTCCGCCGTCATTCAAAAACAAGGTCCGCGCAGCCAAGATGTCTGGGAAGCCGTCACCGTTTATGTCTCCCGATGAAGCATCGTGGGCGAAAAATCTGTTGCCGCGGTAGTCGATGGTGTCTGAGGCGTCGAAGAGTTTGCCGTCACGAGATAGCAGCAAAACGTGGGGGTCCATGTCATTGATTCTCTCCCCGGTTGGGAGGAGTTTGAGTAACCCTTG
>Ga0208765_1000288_pt1 | contig 33477 bp, 31 predicted proteins | sample ETNtaG_2_FD_185783 | JGI IMG/M metagenome (GOLD analysis project Ga0208765, IMG submission 185783) | Marine microbial and viral communities from oxygen minimum zone, Eastern Pacific Ocean - ETNP201406SV203 (SPAdes) (version 2) | ecosystem: Environmental > Aquatic > Marine > Oceanic ...
AATAATCGGGCATCTTGCTTTGGGTCCAGCGTTTCACCCATGTCTTCTCTCTGAGCCATCCATGATACCACAACCGATTCGGCATATTCGCTAGGCTCTGAACTCGAAATTGAAATTGAGGCATCTAACCAAGTTGAATCATCATACAAATCTTCGATATCTGTAATGGTTCGATTGAGAAGCACGTCAAGATACAGCATGGCCCGACCTTCCCAACAACGGAATGAACCTGGGCTTGCCAGTTCAGAAAGATGGCGAAGCCCTTCAGATGCATCTTCCTTGTTCAACTGAGATAGATTGGTTAGAAAACTCCCCTCTGTCCAATCCACAGATTGCGCATCATACCAATCGAGAAAATCGGCCTCTGCATCGATGTCAAACGCCCGTTCAAGAAGGGGGATTTCATCCGGTCTTCGATCGCGGAATTCACCCTTGGAAATGGCTGTAGACAATTGGTCACCAGGCATCCCACAAAGACCACGGAAAACGGCCGAATCAACCAGTCGAGCAACAAGGTCAACAGAGGCCATGTGACGCCCTTACGCTCTCCATCCATCAATGCTCGCCCAAGTCGGCACAGGCTTGTAAGAGGGGAGGGATGAGTTTCAACGCCAAGTCATCTTCATCTTTGAATCTGAAACTCTTACCCCCCAAACGACCTTTTAGAATGGGATTCAGTGAATCGAAAAGGTCCTGATTTTCGTGCAAAGAAATGAGATAGAGACCTACATGATTTTTCTGTACAACCGTCATCGCAAAAGGGCGGCCATTTGGTCGAATCAAACGGTAATAACCGAGTTCATCTCGATCAAGGGTCATGTTGGGTTCGTGGATGGCAATCATTTCTCTAAGAATGGCCCAAAGAGGTGCTAATTCTGGATTCTTCACAAAACCCACAGCAAGCCCCCTACGATAATTCTTGGCACGTCGGTTTGAAGAACCCGGGCCCGACCCATAGGGTCGGGAGAGCCGCAGGGGGGTGATGTATTGGCGACTATCAAAGAGCAAATCTCGGAAATCCAAGCTGAGATTGACAAGACTCAGAAAAACAAGGCGACAATGCACCATATCGGTAAACTGAAAGCCAAAATTGCGGCACTCAAACGCAAGATAGAGTCGCAAGAAGCACACTCAAAAAGCAGCGGCCCGGCCTCTGGTTTTGAAGTCAAGAAATCAGGTGATGCAAGCGTCGCTTTGGTCGGATTCCCATCTGTCGGTAAATCGACCCTCATCGCTCGATTGACTGGCTCGGATTCGGAAATTGGGTCCTATGCCTTCACCACCTTGACCTGTATCCCCGGATTGATGGAACATCGAGGCGCAAAAATCCAGATTCTCGATTTACCAGGATTGATTCCCGGTGCTGCCGAGGGCAAGGGAAGAGGAAAGGAAATTCTCGGAGTCATTCGTTCGTGCGACATGGTTCTCTATGTGGTCGACCCATTCCAAGAATCACATTTCAACGTCCTCAACAGAGAATTGGAAATCAGTGGCATGAGATTGAACGAAGCTCGACCACCTGTTTTCGTGAAGCGAACGGATAGAGGTGGAATCATTGTCCGTTCAACATGTGAACAAACACACTTGGAAAACGAAGAAGTTCGAGATATCGTTCGCTCCTTTGGAATCGTCAGTGCACACGTCACAATGCGCATCGATGCGACCGCGGATCACATTGTGGATACGATGGCGGCTAACCGTGTTTATTCCAAGGCCATTGTTGTAGTGAACAAGATGGATATTGCAAGTGAGAAAGACCTTACTCGGACAACTGCTATGCTTCCAGATGATTGGCCAGTCATGCCAATTTCAGCATATACTGGAATGGGCGTTGAGGATATGAAGGATTTCCTTTACGACAATCTCGGCTTCATGTCGGTCTTTCTCAAACCTCAAGGTCAGGAAGCAGATTTGGAGGAGCCTCTCATTGTCAAGGACACCTCAACGGTAGAAGATGTGTGCAACTCTTTGCACAGGGACTTTGTTCGAAAATTCCGATATGCTCGAGTCAGGGGCCCGTCCGCGAAATTCGATTGGCAAAGAGTTGGGTTGGCACATCAACTCAAGGATGGAGATTTACTCTCGATCATCATCAAACGCTGATCTACTCGTTCATCTCCGAAGGAGATGTTGATAGGGGCGAGCACCATCGCAGGTTCCCCGGTGACGACATGGAACGCTATCATCCACGAGCAGGACTCTGGTGTATCGTTGTGGCTTTCCCCACATGGGTGGTCTTTCTCATCAACGGCATGCTGGGGTTCTTCCCCGCAGTAATCTTCGCAGACGGAGGAGTTGGGCAAAAGTTCCACTTCTGGTTGTTTTTGAAGGACAAATTCTTCGGAGGATCCGTTGACCCTGTTTGGTCTGAAGCTGGAACGATGACATCCCAAGAATGGTTGCTTCTCGTTCTTGCTCTACCGGCGACCTGCGGCGCACTCTACTGTTTGCGTCGCCGCCCGGAGTTTGGTTCCATCACACGCAATGACGATGTCAGTGAAAGAGAATCTCTTGAGATTGGAACCATCAATATTGGTTTTTCAAGTGGTGGAGATGCTCACACACAATCAATCGTTGAATCTGTGATTGGTCAAGAACAAACCCTTGACCAAAATATCATCTCAGCCGCATTAGGGGAAATGGGTGTGATCGCTGCGGCCAATGCTGCTGAAGCGGAAGCAGAATTGGTGATTGAAGATCACGGAGATGATGAGACTGAAACAATTCTTGACAGCCGTTACACAACGACCGTACAGGATGATGATGTACTCGATATGGTCTCCACATATGCCGAAGAAGGAACTGATTCGGACGAGGAAGAAGATGACGATACAGGATGGAGTGTATGGGACCCCGATACAGATTCTCAATCTGAACCGAATCCTGAACCGAACCCTGAACCTGAGCCTGAGATTGTATTGCAAGCGAAGAGAGTGTTGCCTGAAATTCCTGAAATCTTCCGTGAACCCGTCGCCGATACGCCCGATCCATTGGACGTTCCATCCATTCCAGAGATTCCAAGTGTTGAAACACCAAATCAGAATCTTGGAGAACGAATTTCTTCCATGGCAACCCAGGCTGCAGATGCGACGGTGAATGTGACAAAAGAGGTGGTTAGTGCAACCGTCTCAGGAGCCAAGGAAGTTGTTTCCATGGCTGCTGGAATTACAGAGAAAGTGGTCGGAAAGGTGCGTCAAAAATCAACCAAGGGTGTCATGCCTGTAAGACCACCAGGACTTCCTCCGATGGCTGAATGGGATTCATATCAAGGAGCATGGACTCTCATGGGCCGACCTGTGCACGTAGCAGCATTACCTGAGCCTGATACACCGGTACCGGATTGGTCACTTGACGAGGACAATACACCATCAATCGAAACCAGTGTCCAACAAGATGAAGGGGGCACACGTAGGAATACCCCGTTCATCCCTGAGTTGCCCTAATCGAGGCTGAATTTATGCCCGAACGATTGGATGTTGAACATCTCATGGACGCTCCGAGGATGCGTTTGTTTCGTCGTTTGGGTGCACATCTTCGAACACGAATTCGTGGATTAGCCACCCTGTTTATCTTCGGCTTCATTATTGGCTATCCACTGGCAGGAAAGGCGCTTGAATGGATGATTAATCAATCGAGTTTGATTCCGGAGGATACAACAATCATTGTTCTACAACCATTGGAATTGGTTTTACTCCGATTGCAAATTGCTGGATATTTGGGCCTCACAATGGTTGTTATGGCATTGATTTGGGATGCGGCAAGGCTGGCGGGAAAATCACATATCCCGGATGATTTGGAAATGCCTTCGCTTCCGAAAGGGGCACTGTTCCGTGGCCTCTTAGCACTGACCCTTTCTCTGGGGTTGGCCGTAGTCGGATTGATTTACGCGTGGGAAATCTTGATTCCGTTCTTGCTAGAATATTTGCAAGAGGATGCGGCATCTGCCGGCTTGGAAACGACATGGCATCTGCAAGCTTGGATTGGCTTTCTCTTGTCCCTTGCACTGGGTAGTGCTCTGGCCTTCCAAGTCCCATTGGTTGTGTTGGTTGTGCTTCGAGGAGGATTGGTTGAGCGTGAAATGCTGACACATTATCGGAGACATTTGTGGTTCACCAGTATTGTGGCTGGTGCCATGTTGTCACCACCTGATCCACTATCGCTAGCCCTCATCGCAGCGCCGATGATTGTGTTGTTCGAAGTGGCGCTACTGATTGATGCTCTCATTCCTCAGCGGAATTAAGACCGCGATTGCGAGCATCCTCTGCGTTTGCGACTGCTATACCATCTTCGACATCGACCCATGTCATCAGCACAGTACCGGATAAAATCAGCAGACCAATGCTTAGAATTGCAACCCGGTCGTCGAAGAGGATGGCTAACGTCCCATACAAAAATGGTCCAATAAAGGCGGCTACCTTTCCGAAGAAGCCGAAGAAGCCGAAGAATTCAGCACTACGGGTCTCCGGTACCATCTGCCCAAATAAACTTCGAGACAGGCCTTGAGAACCACCCATGATTGACCCGAATAACACACCTAGAATTAAGAATTGAATGGTCACTGAAATGCCAAGAGGTTGCCAAATTTTGTCACGGGCTCCTTCTGCGATGAAGTCCAAGGGACCGTCACCCAAATTCGTTGGATGATCTATACCTGAAAATGCAAAAGAAGCGTCTTCGTCTTGACCATCTACACTCATGCTGAAACGAGATTCCTCAATCACTGCTTTCAAACTCTGTAAATCTGAAGCATTCTGAATCGATAGTGTCACGATTGCTGGCCCATCATCGGTAATGTTCCATTCAAGCACAAATGCTTCGTCAACCTTTTCATTCTGTTTAACCGGCAATAAATCGCGGAACTCATTGGCCCATTCTTGTTCCTCATGGTCGGGGTCTTGGGCAAGGTCTCCAAGGTCGGCCCGAGTTGTTACTGTCCAAACCTCTTCATCCTCATCCCAAGTGAACTGTAGGTCGTAATCCTCGTGATTCTCAGGCATCAATGGTGCAAATGTAAGAGCGAGAACACCAACAGTCGTTGCAATAATTAGGGAAAGGTGCAACGCCTTCTTGGTCGAATATTTCTCGGCTATTTTAGTAAAACCTATGGCACAAGGTGCTGCTACAAATTGAATCACGAGAATGGTCATGATGAGATCGGTTGTCGTCAAACCCAATACGACAGGGCCGAAGATTCCAGCAATTGCTGTGATTGTATTGATCCCATCAATGTATAGGAAATAAGCAACCATAAAGAAAAACAATGTGCGGAAATCCTTCCGCTTGGATAGGGTTGATTTGACTTCTTTGAATGCAAAAACTGTAGTCTTAGCAAAGCTCATTTTTTCCATTTCATTTTCTATTGGAGGTTCAGGGATCCACTTGAACGTCAATAGGGAAAATCCGAACCACCAAACACCGGACGAGGCCATACAGAATGGGATGACCCAGTCGCCCGTTACACCCATCACAAGTCCGAGGTGGACGACCAATAGGAGACCGCCGCCAAAGTAACCGTATGCGAAGGCCTTGTTGGAAATTTCATCCATCTCATCGTTATCGCCTAGATGGGGTAACAAGGCATTGTAGAATACACCTGCACCGTTGAGACCAATATTTGCAAACACAAACATGACCATCAACCAAGCCCACTTCATGCTGATGGGAATCATGTCGGTTCCAGCCAATGCCAAGAGGAAAGTTGACCCTGCGCCAACGTAAGTTAGAATTCTCAACCACCACATTTTGATTTTCTGACGATCGGCAATCACGCCCAATGAGGGGCTGACAAAGGCAACCATCAATGTCCCCAATGCAACCGAATAAGACCACATGGCGGAGCCGGAGAGTTCTATATTCGCGATTGTTGTTGTCAAGCCATTCGCTTCAAGGAAGAGATAAGCAAACCAAGGAGGAAGGATGGCTGCTGTCACGCTTGTCTCAAAGGCTGATTTCCCCCAATCATACATGCAGTATCCGCGAACTGCCTTCGCCTTCTCATCTGACATGAAACTTATACCATCGGGTCGGTGTTTAGGCTTGATGCAGGGTGATGCTTGAATATGGGCATCAAGCACCGAAGGTTGATGTCCGAGGATTGGGTCAAACCCATCGAGAACTCAATCGACGGACTCCGTCATGGAATGACACATTTGGATGGTGTCGAATTCGACATGAGGTTGACCATGGATGGGGAATTGGTTCTATTTCACGACAATCATCTCTCAAAGGAACAAGTTGAGAAAATTGGTGGCTCAAAATGGACTGAGGATCATTCCACGAGTGAATTGGCAGAATTAGGAATTGAGACCTTTGAGCAACTCTTGGCGGATGATGTGTTCACCCATTCCTGGCGTGAGCATGGGAAGGTTGCGTGTGTTGAACTGAAGATGCCGCACCCAAATTCAAAAATCGCTGGCTCGGTCAATCCGAAAAAGCGAGAGAAACATGCTCGTACCATGGCCAAATTGGCAGATTCTATGCTCAACGAAGTGGGTTTGCAGCAATCCAATGTGGTATTCATTTCATTCAAGCGTCGATTCCGTCACGCGTGCGCGCGCGCGAACGTCAGATGGCCAGTGGCCCAACTTCAACCGGCGATCCCTGAGGTCGGCGGTAGGAGAATGAAGCGGATTCTCACCATGCCTTCATTCATGTGGCTCTCTTTGGCTTTCCATCTGAAACATCAGAAACTGGTGGGTGCACCGATTCTCCCTTGCGCATTGGAATATGTGCATGGGGCAACTAGGCACATCACACTTGGTCGAACTTTCGGTTTGACTGGCTATACCGGTCGCCGACTGAATCGCCTTCGAAAGGGATACCAGGCCTATGTTTGGCCAACACCCATCTCGGTAGAAAATTCACTACATCAGATTGGTCTCACTGGAATGACCGACGACACATCCCCTGAAACAGTGACACATCCTGGCGGCGGAGCACGATGGACTCGTTGGGCCTGTCAACCCCTAGACCCTGAGCGTGAAGCACTGTTTCAGAACGCAGATCCTTCAGATCACTCCGCTTTGATTGAAGATGCTGCAAGAGAGGTTACACCTTGGTACGAATTAACAGATATTGAGCGAAGAGGATTTCTCTCAATTTGGAGAAAACGCTGGAATTGGGAACGAGATATCGATGAATTGGCTGGTGATTCAAGCCCACAGACAATGCCTTGGGAAATGAGTCGCTTGTTAGGGCACCGCGGTAGCGGCAAAGATTTCCGCTAATCATTCAAGCCGACGAATGGTTGGATCTGCAGCGTAATATTTCGGTCGATAAATGGGTGTTCCGCGACCACCACGAGCATTTCTCTCATCGAGAATTTGTGCAGAGATTCCGGCGACACGCGCCCATCCAAAGAATGTGGTGTAGTAATCCGGCTTGTGGAATCCAACCGCATTCAGAAGAGTGCCAGACGCAATGTCAACGTTTGCATTTGGATTGCTAATCTTTGGATTCTCACTGAGAACCCGAGGTGCGACGACGCGTAGTGTCTTGACCGTCTGGAAATTTTCATCATCCGGACAAATTTCTTCACCGAGTTTGAATTGTGCAGCTGCCCGAGGATCTTCTGCGCGCAATACGGCGTGACCGAATCCGTAAATGGGGCGACGAGCCGCCAATTCTTTGCGCACGAATGATTCTACTTCTGCCTCATCTGAAGTGCCAATTCGCTGTACGAATTCGAGACAGGACTGGTTTGCACGACCATGCAATGGACCTGATAGTGCATTCATTGCACTTGAAATCGAAGCGTAGAGGCTGGCCCATCCACTGGCCACAGCTTTTCCAGTAAATGTGGACAGATTTCCGCCACCATGATCCATGTGAAGCACGAGGAAAACACGGAGAGTGCGTGTCATGCGATCTGCATCAACACCATCCATTCCGAGTAGGTGAACGAAATTTTCGACCATGCCCTTCTCAGGTTCACTGGCAACTTCAGGTAGGCCGCGTCCGCCTCGCAAACGGAAGATGGTGGCCATTAGTTCAGGCATCCGCGAGATGAGGTTGAGGCCATCCGCTCGGATGTCGCCGGTTGTCTCAGCAACACCAAGCGCCTGGATGCCAATACTCAACCAATCCATGGGGTGACCTGAACTGGGAGTGAGAGATTCAAGGACGCGCAGTGCACCTGTTGGAAGGCGTGCGGCACGTTGTGCCAACTCGTGACGGAAGTCTTGTGATTCCTGACGATTCGGGAGTCTCTTCTCAAATAATAGGAAGATGACATCTTCGGGGTCCATATCCGCCAAATCACCAACTGGATATCCACAATAATGGACTCCTTTCTTTGGATCGACGAATGAAGTTCGGCAGGTCCCGACAGGAACGCCACGTAGACCGGTGTCAAGATGGTCCTCGGTGACCTCAAAGAGGACTTCCTTGCCGTTCTCTTCGCTCATGTTCACTCCTCGACTCCCGCGAATGGAGGGTTCGGTATAAGGGCAAGGGTTGGGTGTATTACACCCAGAATATCGAAAAATGAAGGGGAAGTCGCCCAATCATGGGGAAGCGGCAGCCGTGGTATTCCAATGGCGTTCGATTTGAATGTCAACCGGATTGCGGGAAATGTTGTGACCAGCCAGGTGGTGTTGTTTTTCTAGCACCTCACGATGCTCAGAAACTCGCTGATCATCTTGAAATGCCTGTGCAAGATTGGTTGGACAGAGATTGTAAAAGAAGTCACAATGGCCGTTACGTCCTACGTTCAAGGCCTGAAGATGATGTTTGTATTTACCTCAATGAGGACAAAACTTGCAGTGTCTATGAAGCCAAGCCCGATCAATGCTCAGCCTTTCCATGGTGGAATGAAAACATGGCCTCAAATCGAGCTTGGCACAAAACCGTTCAACTCTGCCCAGGTCTACGTCAGCCGGGCTCAAAGGTGGTTCAACTTCCAGTGATACAGGGACACTTGGACAAGGATCGTGTCGCTGAGAAAGGTTTCAGAAAATGGGATTGAGAAATTAAGACTCAACGGGAAGAAGAACACGACGTTTGAGCGGCCATAGAATGGCCATCTGAGGCTCACTGTAATCTGGAATAAGAACGGGTATCTCAGTCGCTTGAATCAATTCTCCCGGGTCGAAATCATCGATAGGTGGCGCATATTCTCCAGCACTCAAATCCTGTAACTTGTCAAGGTGGCTCTCAATCGCCAACATCCGATCTGTGAACGAGACCAGTTCATCCGAAGATGCATTGTCAACACGTCTAGAGATTTGATGGATTTCGCGATTCAATTCACGCAATTCGAACCGGTGCTCATGGATGATACTCTCCAAGTGTTCTAGCGCTGATTCGGTCAAGGCATCGATGTTCTGTCCGACTGGGATTTCAGGAGCACTGGTCGACTTTGAGCCGCGCTCTGCAATTTCTTCAAGGTGGCCACGCAGAGTGTCAGCCGTGAGAGATTCCGCAGCCTCTAGTGATGAGGGCAGGGTAATTTCAGGGGGGACGTAATCATCGGTTACTTCCATTCTCTCACTGATAATTTCGGCTCGGTGCTCGGCGGGTTCAGGCAACACTGTATCGAGAACTTCTGAGACGATTTGGGCACCTCTTGCATCTGTGTCCATTCCAACCTCCTCGATTGAATCAGGCAGGTTTGGTTGCTCGCCAGAAAGCAATGTCCGAACATCGGCCGCACCCATGAGCAAGGCGCCAGAATCCAAAGCGAGGCAAACGGTTTCAAAATCTGCCTTCAAGCGACTCCATTGCCCACGACTCCGACTCACGATGACCTGAAGTTGAGGGTCGGTGAGTGACACGCCACGTGACAATGTGTTTCGTCTGAGCATCAGAAGCATCGTTGCCTCAGATGGCGTCCCCAACTCAACATGGACTCCAGATGAGACCGCTTGTCGGAGGCGACCAATGGGGAGAGATTCAGCAGCCAAACGTCGGGAAGATGTCAGAATTACTTGGGCGCCAATATCAATGGCCCAACCAACGATGTTTGCCAGATTGGCTGCACCACTTGGGCGCATTAGGATTCGATCAGCATCATCGATGAGTAGGGAACTGGCATACAATAGCAAATCATCCCAACCATCTGGGAGGTGCTCAGGGAATGTTTCAGCGGTGATGAGGCGAACATCTCGGTCGGTCATACTGGTATGGAGGGATTCGCCGATGGCCCACAACAAGTGACTCTTTCCCGTACCAGATGCACCATGAATCAGAAGTGGATTCAAACGGCGACCAGGATAATCGATAACCTCGTTGCCTGCCTGAGTCGCGATTCGATTCGATGGACCTTCTTGCCATGTTCCAAAATCAAGGCCGGGTCGGTCAGTTAGGTAAGGGGGCCAATAACCTGCATATTCCATTGATGAGGGAGCCGGTCCGGATTCGGTGATTTGGGGACTTCCCAATTCGGCCCCACTGAGAGGTTCTGCCGGATTCAATCCTCGATGTTGATCCAGAACTTCTCGCCAGATGGGTACAACTGGATCTCGTGTTCCGGGTCCATCCACTCCAGTGACCCAACGTGGGGTTCCTGGAGGTAAATCGGAACCCCTAGGGTCTAGATTCAATGGGCTATCCTCGAGGATTTTGCCCCTCATCGCTTCAAGTCGGGCATGGACTGTGTCCGCATAATCGGTTTCATCCCCACTGAGGATTGACAATCTCTCTAGAGGTGAAGGGGCATTTGCAGGTAAATCATGTCGTGCCGCGAATCTCGCCTCGGCACGAGCGCGTTCTCGAATAGACACGTGATCTAGCAGAGTACTCTTGCCCTCTGGACCAGTAGATTCTCTACTTGATTCACCAAGGAATCGTCGACTTCGCTCCATTGCATCTCGAAGTGGAGTTCGAATGACACTCATTTTTCAGCCTCCTTGAGAGCTATTAATGCCCCATCTGGATCAACTTCAAACTGATCGACAATCGGTTGGATCTTCACGCCTTTTGCTTCTAACTTCCGTAGCCTTTCCCAAATCGTCACTTGGTCACTTCCACTTCCGGAAAAGGCGTTTTCCATAAACCGAATAGAGGCCTTTTCATTTTCAGCCAATCGGCCCGTCAGATGCTGTGTACGTTGAGAGCGGCTGCTCGCTTCTCTCACGGCAGTGTTTGAAGTCAGGGGCGGTGTGGTGTCTGAAAAATCAGCCCCTGCTGCTGCTCGGCTGGCGGCACTCATGCCAATGGCTCGGATATCAGGTCCGGTTTCGTAATGGACTCCCGGTTCAATCGTTCGAGCACGGCTGGCGGCAAAATCGAGTTTCTTTCTAGCAGTAATAATCTCCCCGGGTATGACGACCTTGGCCTCAATATGTCGGGCGCGACTGGCGGCCAAATCCATTCCGTCTTTTTCAAAACGATTTGAATCTTCAATGACAATTTCGCCAACCTCTGCAGGGTTCAAATGGATGAGTGCATCTTTGATGTGAGATGTTCTTCGAACCTTCCGAGCGATATTCCCTCGATGATTAATGGTCGGTGATTTTGGGTCTTTTGGCAATTCTGTAATGATTTCAGGTTCAACTTGAATCTCAGGTTCAGGTGCAGGAGTCGGGTCGGGTTCAGAAACCACTTCTGCAAGAACTGTTTGCTGTTCTTCTTCACCCCGATTGGCCGAGGGTGTCGTGGCCCATTCAGGCAATTCTCCTTCGACTGTGTCAGGTGAATTTACGGCCTCTGCAACACCTTGGATTTCAGTTTGACGTTCTTCTCTCCATGCGTCGACTACACCGCTAATCGACCATCGATTATCAGATTCGTTCACATCAGGGGCGATTGTAGGTTGAGGGGTCTGTACGACGGGTTCTGGAATTTCGATGGCTGACCAATCATCTGAACAAAATGGATGGCCTTCTAATCTAGCTGGCCTTTCAGCCCAATGACTCACACGTGAGTCGTCGAGGATGTCGATCTCGCGCACCAAGATGGCACGCTGACGAGTTGTGAATACGTCGAGATCGACGGGTAGAAGGAGAAGATGTTCGTCAGAGGTAATCGAGTCAACAAGGAATCGGATCAACTCGATTGAACGTTCGAATCCGTGTACCCCGGTGAGATATTCAAGCCCATCCAATAGAATGCAGGCACGATTTGCACCGAACAAGAATCCGTCGATTTTACGCCGCACTTCTTCCAACGAAACACCACAGATATTGTCGCCTTCACCTTTTTCAGTCAACCAATTCGTCACAGATAGTGGCAATCCGACTTCATCTTCTAGGCGATTACCAGGGGTTCGTGATATGACCAATAGTGGATGGCCAATTCGACCCAAGTGGGCCGCCATAAGCATCACTTCACCAGAAGTTTGTGTGTCGACGACAGCGACCATGCCAGGCATCAATTCTGAACCAGGGTGGAATGGTAAAGGTGGAAGTTCGGAAGTGGGGGCTTGTTGCTCATCATCTTCCGCTGGCATCCATGCATCTAATCGCTTCCACTGCCGACGGGTTCTCTGGCGACGATGCCACCAAGCTTCGGCTTCGAAATCTTCGCCCCAGGGTAGAACTTCGCCCTCCTCCAAATGTAAGAGGGCAAGTGGGTGTAAACTCTCAATTAAGTCAAGGTCGATATCATGGTGTCTTGACAATTGGCTCCCCTCTAAAGAGGCAGCCTCCTGTAGAGCACCCAAGGCAGCATGACCGGAAAGCATTGAACCCTCTGAATCCTCATACAACACCATTGAAGGAGTTCCTTCTCGAACGGTAATTTGGCCCACTGCGCCGCCGAGAGCGCCTGCTTCACAGCGAATATAGCCTGATTCAGATCGCTTCTGCATATCGACGAGAAGAAGTTCGAGAACACCGGCGCCACCGCGCCGTGTTTCGCTTACCTCACCCCTTGGAAGTTCGACCATCTACTCACCGACGCTGCGCGTCGTCTCTAACGCCTCTTGAAACAACCGCCCCCCAAAGGGGGCGGGACAGGGTTTACAGAAGGCTCTACGAAACGCCGAGAATTTGATGCCTAAGTTCTGTTTCGCTTCGACGAGGGCGTCCATTGGAACTATCAAAGCAACAACGGGACTGGCTTAACGCCGGCATTGAACATTTCAATGCTGGACGCTTTTGGCACGCACATGAAGATTGGGAAGATCTTTGGAAATCTCTGAAAGGAGTAGCGAGTCAAGAACTCATCGATGGGGTTCAAGGTCTCATCCAAATTGCGGCAATGCTATTGAATCATGAGCGAGGGAAAAGCCGTGGTGTTGTCAGTCTTTGGACCAAATCGAGTGTCAAGTTGGAACCTGTAATCGAAGGACTATTCGGGATTGATATCGCCAGTCTATATGCGGATTCAGAGCCATTTCACCGAGATGTTGAAGAATTTTCACTGGTGCCTCAAACTGTAAAAATCAAGCAGCAATCTTGAGGGGGGTAATGCTCTGCGGAGAGCATGGTCGGCGCACCATCGGATTCGAGGCTGCTTTCGGATACCGAAGTCGCAGATTCATGGGTTGATGCTAAACGGGTTTGGATGCAGAGTGGATTTTACATTTCTCTATCGATCATACCTTGCTCGATTATCGCTAGTATCGGACTCATTCAATGGATTCATGCGACCCTGTTCATTGTGATTGTGATTCTCGGTGTATTGGCCATGAGTTCTCGAAAAATTGAGGCGGCGAGAAATCAATTGGATGTAATTGCTATTTCCACAGGTCACCCTTGGCATGATTCAGAAGAGATTGGAAATACAACTGTGTTTGTTCTGAGCGGGGAAAAATGGGTCAGTTTAGGAACCAATGTACGCATCGTAGCCACTCGAGATCCTTTACTGGATTCGATATTGCTAAGAGAGGGGGATTCAGAAGGTGAAGTTTTAGCCCGGTGGGGTGGTGATATGGATTCAAACCTTGTGCCGATTATCAACATGGCCCAAGCCTTGGCAAACGCCCAAGATCGAGGAGATGATGAAGTGGATTCCTTCGAAGCTGCGCGTGAACGTGAAGAGACAAGTGAAGGGGTTCTTGAACGCGAATGGCTGGATACCGAAGAAGGTTCCATCGATTACGAACCTGGGGCGATTCTAAGAGCGTTCAAACGTTCAAAGGATTCTGAATAGAAAAATGAATTGACACAATCACTTGCTGTGATTCAGAAGGACCCCTAAGACCATATGCGTTCCTAGGCGCAAATCGCATGATGAGTTGGCGAGATCGGATGCAGGGCCTTCCGCCTGAACAACGCATTTTGATTGAAGGAGGGAGTTTGTCTCAGCGGTTTTCAAAGCGACCTTTGTCACTGACACACCCCGCGTTGATTGGAGGGTTCTATGGATTTCTTGTCTCGATAGCACTATTGTTGCCTTTTGGATATGAAAATGGTTGGAATCAAGATACGATGCGCAATCAAGCATTCCTGAGTGTGCTGTTAATGCTAATCATTGCCATCACGGGACATTTTTCACTCATCATTGCTCAAATTTTGAAACGTCCGCCAATCTCATTGAGAAGGGACCTTGTCTACCCAATGCCATTCATTGGTCTCAGTGTTCTCAGTGTGATGTTGGTCACGGGATTGGAATCAGAAATGTCTGAAAATACCGCAACTTGGGTGGCTTACATCGGATGGGCGTTGCTACTGTCCCCTGGGCCTGTTTATGTTCACCTTTCTTGGGCACCACGTTGGAGATTACTATGTCGTTTGGAAGAAGGATTGGATCCCTTTGAAGGGGACATGCCCTCAAAACCTGAGATTGATGATTCAGAGGGTGCCGAAGATTCAGACATGGAGATGGCGATTGAGGATATCGAAGAAGACCCGCCATTACTTCACGTAGCAGATAGTGAAGAATGATTAGATTAAGCCGACCTTTCGGCCTGCTGATTCATATCCTGCTAGAATGGTGTCCAATTGTTCATCAGTCAGTCCTGCAGACAATTGATTCCTGACTCGTGCTGCATCTCTAGCCACCATGGGGAAAACGATGGCTCCTGCAACAATTCCTTCGTCCCTTAGTGCTGAAACGAGTTCCTTGGCCACACGACTTTCGCCACACATGACTGGGATAATAGGAGTTGTTGAAACACCCAAATCAAAGCCTAAGTTGTCCATTTCGGCTCTGAATCGATGCGTATTTGACCACAGTCTGGCATGGTGTTGTGGTTCATCCATCAACACTTCAACGGCAGCCTTCTGAGCCGCCGCTACACCGGGTGGTTGGCTACCAGAAAGCAACCATGATCTAGAATGGTTTAGTGCATGCATACGCATTTGTGCACTCCCTGCAACAATGCCACCTTGGACACCGAGGGCTTTGGAGAATGAACCAATTTCAAAATCCACCCGGCCTTGCAATCCAAAATGATCGACTATTCCAGCGCCCCGGTCGCCCATGACACCCTCGCCATGGCAGTCATCGACGAAAATCATCGCATCGTGTGCCTCGGCCAATTCCGTGATTTCATCCAATGGACAGATGTCTCCATCCATCGAAAATACACCATCTGTAATGATGAGTTTTCGCTCAGCATCAGCATGATCCTTGAGGGCCTGTTCTAAGCCACCCATGTCATTGTGAGGATAGACTGCCCTCTGAGCCTTGGTTAACCGTACTCCATCGATGATTGAACCATGATTCAATTCGTCTGAAATGATGACATCTTGTTTACCTTGAACAAGTGTCGGAATCAATCCCACATTGGCGGTATACCCTGCACTATAGATGAGGCTAGCCTCGACGCCTTTGAATTTCGCGACGGCTTCTTCGGCGGCCAGATGGATGTCCATCGTTCCAGAAATGGCTCGAACCGAACCGCTACCTGCACCGTACTTTTCAGTTGCTTCAATCATTGCAGAAATGACTTTCGGATGGGTTGTTAAATTCAGGTAATTGTTCGCTGATAGCATAATCATTCTTTGGCCATCGACTGTGCATTCGGGCTCGCTAGCGCTTTCCAACGTCGGCGGTTCCCAATTCAGCCCACCTGCAACCAGCTCTTCGTAGCGCTCAGCCATCCATCGGTGTTCTCGCGCCATGTCCCCCGCACGCACCGATTGGCTGTTGATGCTTACGCCAAGACATTCATGGCGAAAGGGGGCTAGGCCCACCCATGCGAGACGTGCGGGTGACCGTTCTAGGTACGGCACAGGATGGAGGTGTTCCTCAACCCGGATGTGCCCGGGATTGTTGCCAACGAATACGCTCAAATGATGCATTAAGACGCTTTCCTGTGAGCCTAGGGGTCGTTGGAAAAGATGGAACAACACACCTCATTGAAGCCAGTCGAGCAATGGGCGAGCAGTTCGAAATTTGGCATTCTGTAGACCCTGTTGAGGGTGCGATCAGTTCACTCTGTATCACTCACGCCCACCTTGGTCACGTCGATGGTTTAGGATTGTTCGGCAAGGAAGCAATGGGGGCAAAAAATCTTACTTTACACTGCAGCGAATCCGTTGCAGAACTAATCGAAAGTAATCCACTCTGGAGAGCATTGCGTGAAGATGGTGTCATCATCCCAACCGCATGGAATTCAAATGAAGCGTTTGAGCCATCCCCTGGTTGTGGGTTTACGATTAGACCTGTTCTCGTGCCCCATCGTGATGAATTGAGTGACAATCATGCTGTCATCATCGAAGGACCTGGACTCAATCTTCTGTTCATGCCTGATCACGATTCGTGGGATGAAACATTGTGTGGAATTACAATTCGGCAATGGTTATCTGATTTGGGTGTCAATATTGCTCTAATTGATGGCACCTTCTGGGATGGAAATGAGTTGCAACATCGGGATATGGATGAGATTCCACATCCAACCGTCAGTGAGAGTCTACAACGGCTTGGAAGCAGAGAAGCAGACGACCCCGATATTCGGTTCTTGCATCTGAATCATACAAATCCACTCTGCAACCCATCCTCACCGGAATTGGCTGAATTGACTGCAATGGGGTGGGGTCTGGTCAAAGAAGGGGATTCGTTCACGCTTGAACGGTTATGAGGGTGTGGCGCACGCGCACGCTCATGCGCCTTACGGGGACGGTCAGCAGCGGACTTGGGCGCGCCCATGTGTTCATGGCCCAAGAACACTATCAGACTCAATTCAAATCAATTCTCGAGAATGAAGCGTGGCCTGGGACTCTGAATGTTAGGGTCGCTGGTGAAGATTTGGCTGCATACGTCGCACTTCGAAATTTATCGGGTGTTGACACCCTAGATATCGATGATGAAATTCGGTCCAATGCTTCAATGATTGATGTCTCTGAAATCAGCCCCTTTCGAGTTCGTGGCTTCCTACGAGAAGGTCGCTCATTTGGGGGAGCAACTGCATTTCAGGCCACCATTTGTTCAAATGAACAAGAATTGGCCTGTGCGATCCTTATCCCTGATTTGACCCGACACGTCGATGTTGTGGAAGTCATCGCAATCGAATTCTTGAGAGGAACTCTCGAGATTGCAGACGGTGATGTTGTCTCACTCAATTTGGGTTGAGGTTTGCAAGCCAAGCAGCTTGGTGCAACTGATCTTGTTCGCCTCTGGCTTTGTTGGCCCACAAACGATAGGCTCGACCAGTGGGTACCGTTTCAGCAACCAATGGTATTTGGAATCCAATGTTCGATTGACTACACAGGTATGGAGTGCCAGAATGATGAATCGACCAAAGAGTCAGCCATTCAGGATCTGCTCGACCAAAATCTGCGGGAATTTCGGGATTTGAAAGTGCCTGTTGAATTTCATCAAGAGAAAAACGGCCCCTCGCCATACCAAGCATTGCGGAAGCAATTCGCCGAACTTGGTTCCACACAAAACCTTCTGCCTCTATGGAAAATCCAAGGATTGAATTTTCGTCATCAAGCCAAGGTTCGCAAGAAAGAACGCGTTTCACGGTAGAACGGCCTTCTTGTGGACGGCAGAAATTCCAGAAGTCATGTTCGCCAACGAAGATTGAGCACCATGAGGTCAAATCGGATGTTGAGACATTCGACCAACCTTCCAATGCTTGAAGACGATAGAGGTAGGTGCGTGAATTGGCATTTCGCGTTCGCAAATCTGAATCTACTGATTGAGCCGCCCAAACACGGATGTCCGTCGGAATTTGATCGTTGAGAGCGGTAATGATTCCTCGTTCCCCAACGCCATCCCAAATTTGTGCAGGAATATCGAAACTTCCAATGTTCATTCGGGCATCAACGCCACCATCTGTCCGACTCGATAGAGTGACCGGATGTGTACCATGTTCAGACCATTTCAAACGAATGAGGGCGGCTTCAAGTTCACCCTGGACAGTGGGCACATTCGGTTGGACCTGGGAACCACTGTATCCTCTGCCTAGGTATCCGACGGCGACGGCAATCCGCACCGTCATGGTGCAACCTCACTCCTCGCTAGATAGAGTTGCAACTGCATCTTCCGCAGAGTAGCCTAATCCACCAACTGCCCAGACCAACGCTTGTTTCAACCAAGGTTGGATCATCGGGTTATCTCTTCCTTGCCCCACTCTTTCAATGGCGTCTACAATCAATCGACTTGCATCGAAGAGAGTATCTTCAACTGGAATATCTGCTAAATCAGCCATTTTCTCGAGGCGTTGGTACTCTTTGATTGCCATGGGTATTCGCCCGCAATCAAGGCAAAAATTTGCAAAACTTGCAACGTATTCGATGTTCTCCTCATCCAAAGACATGGCTTTCTTGTAAACCTGCATGATTTTTCCTGCGGGCACATCCTCTTCCATATCGATTGAAAGTCGCATGAATGCGGATTCAGCCCAACCATAGTGACCAACGGGGTTTTCTGGTTCTGCATCGATGAGACTTTGGAAAACATCCATCGCCCCCTGAAAGTCTCCTGCGGACATGGCTTGGGCGGCCTGTAGCATAATTTCGTCTGACATCGACCCCTGCGGGGTCGAAACCCCCTATGAATAAAGCGGCGTGAAAACGTCACTCAGAAATCCTGTAACTCGTCTACATCAGGGAGGTCTTCTGCTGAATCATCCCCTTGGTTCTGTGATAGTAACTCGACCATCTGTTTCTGAACCTCAAGTTGTTCCTCAGCCTTTGTGACGGCGGAATTGGCATCCATCATTTTCAGCATTAAATCGTAAGTATCCTGCCATTGTCGAATTCCATAAAATGAGATGTCAGGGGTGAATCGTTCGACCTTCACAGTCCGCTGATATGTGACGAGGAAGAAGATGCGTCCAATCCACTTCAGAATTCCGCCAGTAGTGGTGGTAGTTTCGGTGGGTGGCGTCACTGCGACAGCACCCCCCATAGTCTCAGTTGCAACGTGGGATTGGTCTCCAATGTTACAGTAAACTGTGGCGTATCCGAATAAGGCACCAATCGGAGACCTTCGCTTCATTACAGCGCGGATGTTCTCATGCAGGAAAGTCAAACCATCACGCTCGTAGATAAACGACTGGTGGTGGATGATTCGATCAGTGGTAACCGCATAGATGAAGCTCTTCTGATACCAGAATGTCACACCCCAGATGATAACGGTCCACAGGATTCCAAATAGAGTGAAATTCCATTCGATGGGGATCTCAAATGTTGAATCTGAGAACAAACGGATGACATCATCGATGTGCAGAAGGAAAGGAGTTAACGACGACAGAAGGAGGACTGTTGTCATCCATTTCCCGCTTGCAGGGTGATTAATCAGTCGATTGAGCCATGTGAAGAATAGCATGACAAAAGCGAATCCAGCGCCGCCAGCCCAACCACTCACATCGACCAAGACATAGAAGATTGTCTCCACCAATGTCGCATCATCAGGAGCTTCGGCCCAGCCAAAGAACAAATGAATGGCCAAGACACCCAATCCAACCAGATATGCGGGCATGAATGCAAACAACGAGGGGCGGCGAATCATGAGGAGTTCTTCCTCCTCATAGAGTCGTAATTTCACACGTAGTGCCTCATTCTCGTTGAGTGGGGTTGGTTCAGGAGTAGGGGTAAACTCAGAAGTGCCTATGGCGGGTGGTTCTATGGCCGAACCCATACTTCTCTTCATTTCTTCATCACTCATGGCTGTCCCTCAGATGTTGCTGTGCTGCGAACGATGATGAATCTTATGCTATTCTGTAAATTGGAGTACTAATGCAAAAGTCCCCATGCATGTTCCGCATTTCCGTGAACCCATTCGAAATCGTCCAATGTTCGAACACCTTTCTCATCAAGAATGGTGAGTGATTCGACCTCCAAGGGATACTCATTGTAGGTGAGGTGGCTGACAAGGCCTGCACGAGTGGGTTGATCGAACGTCCAATGTGCGCGACTCGCAGCACGGATTTTGAGGCCTACTTGGGTTCTGCCGTTCCAAATTCGGATAGAAAAACGAGGCAATCTCTCCCCTCGTGCATCGCAATCATCTTCCGATTCGGATGGCAATAATTCAACCTCGCATCTCTCGAATCTTTCACTTCGTCCACGTTTCTCATCATGGAGCAAACCTGCGGTCTTGAGAGGAACTTGGGTGACGTCGCGGAGTTTCCACGCACGAGAATCACGGGCGGTCATCGAAAATGAGGCATGTGGGATGAACCAATCCAGATAGGTTCCATCACTGAAATGGAGGAAGCCCCAGAACCAAGGTATGGAGGGTGCTTGAACGGTGACCTTCTGGAAGTAAGCACTTCCTTGCACGTTGCTATCATCGACCATTCCCTCGCATTTACAAGCGTGGAGACGGATGATATCATAACCCATATTATTGCCGAAAACATTGTTTGAATAAGCGGCAGAAGAGGCTGCTTTGGTCCAAGGTGTAATTTTGAGATCAAATGCTTGAGGCGCCCCGTTTTCAATCGCATTATCGTCACCTTTACAACGCAACCAAAAGTGACTCCCATCATCGGCCATACCCATTGACAAATCATCATCTGTCACTGGAATTACAGCACCAGAACCTGGGAATTCACCTGAACCGGGCCAATCGGGATGTTGACCATCCATTGTAGCGATACGAGCTTCACGCATGAGATAGGGTTCATGCATATCTTCGCCATCATACCACCATGCGCAGACCATCCCAGGCAATGTATGTCTGCCATCATCATCGATGTGGAAGCGGCCTTCGGGCTTCCAATCGTGGTTGTTGACCCTGACGTGAGGCGCATCCTTGGTTGACCACAACACCATCAGTTGTCGACTGCGTTTGGGATTCTCTGCATCGGGGAGAACAATCAGCCACCACCACCACCACCAAGACAAGCGACGCAAGGGTGGTAGGGTATCCAAACGCCACAGTGATGAGAGATCCCCTCCAAATGTGGTTGGTGGGACTTTCTCCATTGGACGACCTCAGTTCAGTTCTCGTTTCTTGAATGATGACTGGCCAATCAATACAAACAGCCCAGTAATGAGCAGTAGTACAACGATTGAAATGACCAAGTTGAGGAGGGGTGTGGTCGTTGGGAATGGGCTATACCAAACCGTCCAAAGCGCGATATCTACCGCCAGAGATTGACCTGACATCATCGCATAATCCCCCCAAATAATCCAAGCGGTAGAATTGATGATTTCAGAGCCCCAAAACGAAATCGACATCGAGGCGATTCCCATATCTCGTGTCGTTCCAATCATTGCCAAGAACATCATGAAGAATTCCCATACTGCAAACAGTAGTGCCACAAGAACACCATATCTTCCAGCAACAATTCCGAAAGTGATGAACACAGCAGCATAGGCTAGAACCGTGAGGAATGTTGCAATCAGGATTCCAAACCAGATGCCCAAATCTGAGAACCTGTAAATGGAATCACCGGGGCCAAAAATTCCCGTTACAAGTGCTGAAAGCACAAAGAGGGCGATGAAATAAGGCCAAGCCAAACCGATGAATCCAAGCAAACGATACATCAAAATCTCCGCTCTTGCAATCGGTTTGCCGACCAGATAGTGTAGGGTGCCAGAATCCATTTCTTCACGAATCAGTCCAGTCGCAAGGAAGAGAGGAACAAAGATTCCCAAGATGAAGAGGAATCCAAATTTTCCGAACCCAAGTAGGAATGAACGGTGCATTGCTTCTTCAAGGAATTCGCCGTCGTTCGGATCCTCATCTACATTCATATCAGCGTTTACGGATGTCATCATCCCATTTCGATCATAGGTGTAAACGACATTGCAATCGATATTGTCATTATTGGAATCACGCATCCATGGTTCCAATTCTAAACAATCGCCATCATCATCAGACATGGGGCCACTAATCGAACGACCCGCGTACTGTGAGTTCTCCCAATCAGTCCAAGAAGAGGGGTCTTCATCGATGAGGCCATCCCCATCATCGTCCACAGATTCAATGCCTTCACTCATTGCATCGATATAGAAAAGCAGGACGATGACTACCAGAAGTGCACCAACGGCGCCAACGGTCCATGTTGAGCGCTTTTTGCGATATTGCCGCATGGTAAACTCTGCAATTGCTGTTGCTTTACGATCCAACTTTGTCCAAACAGTTTCCGAAAGATTGCGCTTGGGCGGCCCGGGTGGAGGTGTCGTCGGTTGCATCAAGAACGACCTCCAATCAAATAGCCCAACAGGGATTGCAAATTGTCATCTGGATTTTCAATCGCCGTGACTTCCACACCAGATTCGACAATGAGTTTGGGTAAATCTTGGTGGACATCCGACAAGCTATTGGTTTCGATAATCAGTTCCTCAGGATTGGGGAAGCGAACACCATAGACGGAAGGATGGGGAAGTACGGTTCGACCAAGATTGCGAGGATCTGGTGTTCGCAAGAGGATTCGATGCGGAATGTGATCGAGCAATTCACGAATCGAATGGAGATTGCCAAGGGCCAGTAGACGACCATTGTGAAGTATGACAATCTGTTCGGTAATCCGTTCAATTTCAGAGAGAATGTGGCTGGTGACTAGGATGGTTTTGCCCATTGCACCCAGTTCACGAATGACGTTCATAATCGTCGTTCGAGCCAGCGGGTCACACCCTTGAAGGGGTTCATCGAGAACAATCAAATCAGGATCATTGACCAACGCGTGAGCGATTTTGACCCGCTGCCGCATACCTTTGCTGTACTTGCCAATCTCTTTGTTTCCGACATCAGATAGGCCTACGAAGTTGAGCACATGTTCGGCACGACCTCTTGCTTCATCCCGTGTCATTCCATGCAAGCGAGCCAGTGTGGTGACGAAATCAAGTCCAGTCATCCAATCGTACAACTTCTCAGATTCACTGACATAACCCAGTCGATGATAAGGTGCTGGATTCTTGAATGGATCCGTTCCAAACAACCGGATTTGACCTTGGCTGGGGCGCAAACGGCCGACGATGATTTTCAGTAAGGTCGACTTGCCAGCACCATTCATTCCAAGAACTCCGGTCACACCACCACTGATGGCCAAACTGACATCATTCAGACCGATGACTTGTCCATACCACTTCGAGATGTGGTCAACCATGATGGCTGGGGCTTCTGGGGGCTTTTGCCATTCCTGTTGAGTCTGGCCCTCACCAACTTGGTCAAAATCGGGCATCATTCTCTGGTCACCTCCAATGAATTCACCCGACTGATGAGGATGTATATGGACACACCATTCATCAGCAACAGAGCAACAAACGACCAAGCGGCAGGGAAATCATAGGTTGTATTCAGGCCCATCATCCATTGTCCAACGTGTGCCAAATTGTCGTAAGGACTGATTAGATACAGAGTGTCACGTTCGAACAGGAGTTTGATGAGGAATGCGAGAATTCGTGAACCAAAGATAATGCCCAAGAAAGCGACTGCAGGGAAGAAGCGACCCGAACTAAGGCTGGAAAGTGCCAATCCGATACTGGTGAAGGTCACGACGAGCATGCAGGCAGCAACCAATCCGCCGAGGAAGAAGGGGAGTGTATCGAGTAAGTAGGCCCAACCTTCGTTGTTGAGTACGATGGCTGCAGCGTAATATGCACAATATGAGAAGACGATAATCATCGAAAGTATCGCAGTTGCTGAAAGATACTTCATCAGTGTGTAATCTGTTCTTGTTACCGGCCTTGAGAAATATATCGCAGAGGTTCCATGCTGCCGATCTTCTGAAATCAAACCTCCAACAACGAGGGCGGTGAGCAATGGCCAACAGCAAGTATTGTGGAACACACCGAGAACATGGCCCCAAAGATTGGCCCTCGATACACCATAAAATTCCATCAAACCTGAGAGGCCGGTCATTACACTCATGGCCATTGTGATGATTGGGAGCAACGAACCAAAGAGAACAATGACGACGAACAATTTCGTAGTGACTGGCCAAGGTCGATGCCCTTTGCTGAACAATCCATACACATGATGTCGGAAAATCGTCCAATTGCGAGCCCAACGTGGGTTTAGATTGCCTCTCCATGGGCGGTATATTTGATGGAAAATGGTGCCAGCTTGGACGGTGGCTGATTGTGCAACCATGGCCATCCCCTGGCCCTCTCCATCTCCGGTTCCGTAGGCAGCTTCCATGCGAGCCTTTCCGGTTACAGCACCTGCTTCACCCATGAATTCCGCTTCAGAGGGGGGTGCAGGGGCAGCAAGGGGCGTCGGTGGGGCGAGAGAAGGGAGTTCAGAAGAGGATTCTCCAAGGAGATCATCGAGACCGAAATCTTCCTCTTCAGTCATGCAACCTTCCTCCCTTGCAATGCTGCCTGATCCATCGTCGGTGTGGGCCCCTCAAGCAAATCTTTGCTCGATTTCACAGAGTAACCCAATCGGTCCATGATAACGATAAACAAATCCTCAAGGCTGGGTTCATAATCCTCCATCTTTCGAATTTGAACATTGGTCTCAGCAGCCGCTTTGATGATGGTTCCATAGGTCGACTCATCGACACGAGTAATCCGCATTACACGCCCGGTTCGACGGACAGATTGGCCCATGTCCTTCAGTTTCTCTTCGATTCGACTAGAGCCACCCCAAACGGAAATCTCAATTTCCCGATCGATGGCTTTCAAATCTTCAATTCGTCCTTGAGCAATGACCTGACCCTTGTGAATCATCAGCATTCGATCGCAAATGCGCTCGACGTCGTCCATCAGATGGCTGCTCATGAGAATTGAACGACCCCCTTGCTTGACCACTTGGAAGAGGGTGTCGAGCATGAAGCCTCGAGCGCTTGCATCCAATCCATTGGTTGGTTCGTCACAAATGAGTAAGTCGGGGTCGTGGATGAGTGAACAAGCCAATTTCGTCGCTTGTTCCATTCCTGTGCTAAATGTCGATACTGCACGATATCGCTGATCTCGCAATCCGACGTATTCGAGAACTTCGTGGGCTCTCTGGACTGCTGAATTGGAGTTCATGCCCAACAATTCACCGGCGTATCGAACCTGATGAATGGCTTCCATATCCGGAATCAAGCAATCATATTCGGGCATATAGCCAATTCTCTGGCGGATTTTTGCACCCTCTGTTGCAATATCATGACCGAGGACCTTGCCGCCTCCACTGGTCAAAGCAATAAGTCCGAGGATTGTTTTGAGAAGTGTCGATTTACCGGCCCCATTGGGTCCAAGCAATCCCGTTGCCCCTGGACGAATATTGAGATTGACGCCGTCCAATGCGACATGCTCGCCATACTTCTTGACCAGGTCGTGGGTTTCAACAATCCACTCCTCTGACATGAACACACCCCGTCGATTCTATGAATCGTCGGGGGGAACCACCAGAAGATGCTCTATCAAACATCCCCCGGCACGTTCAAACATCACTCGCCAATACCATCTCTAACCTTGACAGCAATGCCTTTGGTGAAGCATCGCGCTTCAGAGGCGGTACACTGCGCTACACCATGTCCCAGAAATACGCCCTCTTCAGATTCGAGTAAACAGGGTAAACCGGGATTCAATTCACCTTTGACTTCACTGATGAATCCATGCATTACATTGCGACCTTTGCGAGTGAATGGGATCGAATCATCATTGACAACCACGGTTGGCATGTCGCTGCCATGAAGGCGTCTGGCGCCTTCTAGAGTCAGGCTGAGGCCTCCATCTCTCAGACGGGGGGAAAGGATGTGTTGGCCATCGGAAGCATGGACATTTCTAACTCGTTTTGTTTTGCTATAGACAAAACTACAACCCTCCAATAGTTGTTCAGATTCTTCGCGGCTTACATCAAGGAAATAACAGACTTTGTCCTCAATCATTTCGCGATCCAATTCAGTCCTAGTGATTTCTTCATTCAATCCTTCGCCAAAGACAGATTCAATGATTGCTAAATTGGATTCTTTCTTGTGCTCAAAGGAAATTTCAATCACTTGTTCAACATCACCCATCAGGGCTTTAAGATCGAAATCACGATCATCCGATGCCATACAGTTCCAAATTGAAGCTGGACCCATCAAATGTGCCCAAGGACTGACATCCTCCATCGTGTATGGGAGTAGACCCAATGGCGTTTCAATGAATACTGCTGCATCGGGCCAGCGATTGGCAATGCTATGCACCAATCCACCAATACGGTCGCGCCATGGACCTGAGACTCCTGAAATCAATATGGCCCGTTCAGAATCGGTTTCAAATGAATTCAACAAACGACCTAGGGCGGCGATGGAGGGGGGTGATGTAGGTAAATCCTGACTCATTCGAACACCACCATTTCTCAGTGGATTTGTAGCAGCAACAAGGGCTTCGGGCATATTGTTGTAGAGATATTCAGTCGCCTCCCTTAGAGATGCATTCGTGTGACTGCGTTCTTCAACCAACTTCCAAATCGTGCCATCCCGCACAGCCTGACGACAACGGGCAAGTTCGGATGCTGTGACTTCGAGATTGTGGCGAGCCAACAATTCACATCTTGCATCATCCGATAGTGATTTTACACTCGCTGGTGTATGTCCAGAAAGAGCTGATGTTGAAATTGGGAATTCATTCAAATCACCCAATTTGACTGTACCCCATGGCATCAGCATGCGATCATCCCTCGCAAACAGTGCATAGGCTGCTGAATCAAACAAATCTGCACCGAGAGCCACACAAATTGGGAAGAGATGTGGATGCCCACAACCAAACATATGGATGGGGCGATTCCAAGGAATGTGTTCTCGACAGGCGAGGATGATTTCGACCAATTCACGGTAACGCTGACGTTCCATCAAGGGAACAATGCCTCCAATCGGATGAACTGCGAATCCATGTTCACCCATTCCAACAGCACTATCTTTTCTCAAATCTGAATGTGTACCGCCTTGGATTGGGCCGTTGAGCATCGTCTCTCCCGCCGCCTCAAGAGATGTCTTTGCACGGGAAATGGTCTCTTGAACTGCCTGTTCGACCTCTTCTTTGGTCATGTCAGGTGTTCCGAAAACATCGAGCATGGTGGCGATATCAACATCAATCTCACGTTGGAAGTTGACGATTTCCTCGACGCCAACTTCAACATCACCATAGACATAGTTCTGGAATGTGCCTGAATCGGTCATGATGACTCCTGGATAATCGAGGAGTTTGTGCACACCCCCTGCAATCGCCTGTTCCTTCAATTTCTCATGTTTCCAAATTACATACGAATTGGTAATGAGGGCTTCAAAGCCGTACTGCTCCCATAATTCCCTTGGCTCCACCGTTCGAATATTGGGGTTGATGACGGGGAGAAGGCAAGGCGTTTTGAGAACATGAGTGGATGTGTGAAGTTTTCCGAGGCGGGCCCAACCGTCCCGATCCGTAATCTCGAACTTGCCGTGGTCGCCCTCGCGGCACGGTGTCGGCTCGTGTGTCATCGAGTCAAGGCGGCCCGCTCATGGCTTTCAGCCATTCGGATGGATTAGGAGGTGTGTTCGAAGCTCTCTTTGTCGTAGACTCCGTTGGGTCGGCAGCCTGGATCGTTCTGGTCGATAAGGTTGTCATTGTCATTGTCAACGCCATCTGCGCAATTGCCAACAACTGCATCATCGCCGGAGAGTAGACCATCGGAATTGTCTGCAATGTAGAATAATCCAATTCCCAAGATGAGGACGACACCGATGGCAATTGCCCAAGTGGTCGCTGAAGAGCGCTCCTCATGCTTGTGAGTGATTTCCACCTTTACAGTTCGAACACCATCCTCAGAGGAAACCTCCTCGACAATATCGGAAAGGGTGGCGTCGGCCATGGACTTGTGACGTAGGTTCAACTTGTCAACCCATCTATTTTCATAGGGTTCAAATACCCTCAGAAACAACTTATTATTGGTGCTTCAATGTCTGAAATTATTCGCGATATAGACGCGGAAATTGAATTGCAAAATACGCTCAACAGAGATGGTAAAGTTTGGGTTATCGGTGATGTTCATGGACATGCGGATGCACTGGAAAATCTCATCACCGAAATCGACCCGAATCCAGGGGATCGAATTGTCTTACTCGGCGATTTAATCGATCGTGGCCCCGATGCTAGAATGGTCATCAGAATCGCTAGAGAGAGGGGCGATACATTCGCATTGAAGGGCAACCATGAGGACATGGCTTTGAAGGGATTTGAAGGAGACGAACTCATCTCTTGGGCACCTCCTCTAGACTGGCTCTTCAATGGCGGTAAACAGTGTCTAGATAGTTACCGAAATTCCGATGGTGAATTGAATCAAGATGATTGGGTTCGAGATTTGGTTTGGATGGCGGCTCGTCCACACATGATATTACTCGATGAATGGATTCTTGTTCACGCTGGAATTGATCCAACTGAATCTCTTGAAAATCAAACAGCAGAAACGTTGCTTTGGATTCGGAAAAAGTTCCACTCGGCAAAGAAGCCTCTCGATTCCCATCGAACTGTTGTTTTTGGACACAGTATTACACATCGAGTATTGGGGCAATCCATTGGAGACATTGGTCGCAGTGAATTCTGTCTTGAGGACGGTCGACCCCTTTGGATTGGAATCGATACTGGAGCTTGCGATTCAACTTCTGGTTGGCTCACAGCCATTGATTTGAACACGGGCGAAATTGTTCAAGCAAATGATACAGGAGATTCGAGAAGACTAGGTTTGGCCTTCAAACGAACGTAACATTGCCATGCTTGAGAACGAACTCGCGGCCCAGTTCGTCGAAAGTGTCGAGTAGGCTCTCGCTAAATCGAACTTGAGAAACCTCTCCAGTTGCCAGTAAATCGTCCTGAATGCCCTGCAAGGTTCCTGGCGCGGCTCCACAAGCAATACAAGCGCCATCTAAGTTGAGAATCAAATCTACTCCATCCTCATCAGCGGTGGCTTGCTCCACTTTTACACCTCCACCATGGCCTTCAAGGGCAGCCCGAACAATACCCAATCGAGCAATAATGGCAGGTACCAAATCTTCAGATGTGAGCAAATCTTTGAGGGCAGTGGCGCGCAATCGAGCATCGCGAGCCGGATCGGCCACCTCAGCGATACGTTTTGCCGCCTCAGATTCAAGGGATTTGGCAGCTTCTTGGCGATATATGTCCGCTAGGTCATCCTCGCCCATAATGCCCGCAAACTTTGCTGACTTCTAAGTCTGACCGCACCATAGGTGCGAAAAATCAGTTACCGCAAATTGATAAGGTGAGTTCCGTCAAGGTGAAACCACGAGGTAGTGACCAATGGCCGACAATGTGATTCTAAGAATCAACAATCTGCATGTTTCCATCGAAGATACAGAAATTCTTCGAGGTGTTGATCTGGAAATCCAAGCCGGTGAAGTTCACGCATTGATGGGGCGAAATGGCAGCGGGAAGTCGACCCTCGCGAATGTCCTCATGGGTCACCCTGCATACAACATCACCGATGGTACAATCGAATTCCTAGGAGATGACTTGACCGAAATGGAACCATGGGAAAGGGCACGAGCAGGCGTCTTTCTGTCCTTCCAATATCCACAAGCGGTTCCAGGACTACAAGTTGGTAACTTCCTGCGGAAATCGGTTCAGGCGATTCGAGGAGAAAATGCCCCAGGGGCTCGCGATTTCAGAGCCGAATTGAATACGGCAATGGCTGAACTGGATGTTGACAAACAATTCCTTGGACGATATGTCAACGATGGATTTAGTGGTGGGGAGAAAAAGCGATTTGAAATTCTTCAACTGTTGTTGAACAAACCTCGTTTGGCCGTCTTGGACGAAACTGACTCAGGGTTGGATATCGATGCATTGCAAACGGTTGCAAAGGGCATCAACGCCTCGACATCGTCCGAAACAGGTTGCCTCATCATCACCCACTACCAAAGAATCCTGGATCACGTCAAGCCTAGTCACGTTCACATCATGATTGATGGTAAACTCGTCAAGAGTGGAGGTGCCGATTTAGCACTTGAAGTTGAAGCAAAGGGCTATGAGTGGCTAAGTACAGAGAACAATTGAGGTGATTGAATGGTCGAAAATACAGATGCTCGTGATGCTGTAGGTGATTACCGATATGGTTTCCACGATCCAGAGAATCACACCATTCGATTTGACAGTGGATTGTCGGAACAAGTGGTCCGAGATATTTCTGAACTCAAGAATGAGCCTGAGTGGATGACGGATATTCGTGTCAAGGCATACCACCATTTCGCCAATCGACCCATGCCAACATGGGGCAACATGTCGATGCTCAAGGAAATCGACTTTGATGCCATTACCTACTTTCTCCGTTCTAGCGAAAAGACCGAGAAAGATTGGGAGGATGTTCCAGATGACATTCGCAATACCTTTGATCGTCTGGGCATTCCTGAAGCAGAGCAAAAGTGGCTTTCAGGTGTCACTGCTCAGTATGAATCCGAAGCTGTTTACCACAGCATCCGTGAGGATTTGGAAGAACAAGGCGTCATTTTCCTAGACATGGATACAGGTCTCAAAGAATATCCTGAATTGGTGAAAAAGTGGTTCTGCACAGTCGTCCCATATGCTGACAACAAATTCAGTGCACTGAATACTGCTGTTTGGTCAGGTGGCTCGTTCATCTATGTTCCAAAGGGGGTTCACGTTGAGATGCCCGTGCAGGCTTATTTCCGAATCAATGCCAAGAACATGGGGCAATTTGAGCGCACGCTGATTATTGCTGACGAAGGATCCTCGATTCACTATGTAGAAGGTTGCACAGCCCCAACCTATTCCACGGATTCACTGCATTCTGCTGTGGTCGAACTCATTGCTCTGCCCGGTTCACATATTCGTTATTCAACGGTACAGAACTGGAGCGCCAATGTCTACAACTTGGTGACCAAGCGAGCCATTGCTCACGAAAATGCAACTGTGGAATGGGTCGATGGGAACATCGGTTCAAAATTGACAATGAAGTATCCTGCAGTGATTCTCAAGGGCGAAGGTGCTCATGCTGAAGTCATCTCCGTGGCCTATTCTGGAAAAGGGCAGCATCAGGATGCTGGAGCTAAGATTCACCACCTCGCATCGAACACGACGAGTAAGATTCTCTCCAAGTCTATCTCCAAGGATGGAGGGCGTGGTTCATATCGCGGTATGGTTCAAGTGGCAAAGAAAGCAGAAAACTGCAAAGTCAACGTGGTTTGCGATGCTCTGATTCTCGATGAAGAATCTCGAAGCGATACCTATCCGACGATGGAGATATCGAACCCCACATGCCGATCTGAGCATGAGGCTAGCGTCTCCAAGGTGAGCGACGACCAGGTGTTCTATCTCATGGCCCGTGGACATTCTGAGGAAGAAGCATTGGCCTTGATTGTCAACGGATTCTTCGAACCGTTTACTCGTGAACTCCCAATGGAATACGCGGTAGAACTCAACAAGTTGATGGCGCTAGAAATGGAAGGCAGTATCGGTTAGTCAGGAGTTGCTTACATGACTTACTCGGAACTTGAAACACCGGACCGCGCCGATCACTTATGGCGATACACTCCTTGGCATCGAATTCACCCCAGCGGTGATGTGAAAGAGGTTCCAGAGGCTCAGGGCGTTACCGTTGAATTACAATCTCTAGATGGTTCAACTGAACCAGGAGGGATTTCGATTGAGGCCGCTACAGACGAAGATTTGGAACGATTGTGTCTCAATGGAAAAGAAGATGTTAGTACTCAATTCATCGAAGCTATTTCCGCAGACAATACCATTGTGTTGAGAGTGGCTCGCAAAGCCAAACCAAGTCAGCCCGTATTGCTCAACATTGACTGTACAGGGGATATCGCAGCACTGCATCTTCTCCTAGACATTGGAGAATTGGCCGAACTGGAACTCATCACCCGAATCACTGGAGATGTTGGGTGGGTTGGAATCCTGCGCCAAGGTATCTACGGCAATGGCTGCAATGTCAATGACATTGTCATCAATCACATTGGCGATGGAAAGATGTTGCGAACTGATGGCATTCATTTGGGCCGAGATGCCCAAGTGAAATGCGGAGCTATCGCATCGGGTTCCAGTCGATGCAAGGCTGACCTCCGATACACAATGGATCAAGTCGGTGCATCTCTCAAGGTCAATGGCAGTATCCTATCCTTGGATGGTATGCACAACGACCACCATGTCGAAATTCTGCATCTTGCCCCTCAAACGCGCAGTCGATTGGATTGGCACAGTGCCTGTGCGGGTAAATCACGTACCATCGGAACCGGTATGCTACGTATCGAAGCTGGGGCGAAAGGAGCCGATGCGGGCCAGTTGTTTCACAACTTGTTGCTCAGTAAAGACGCCGAAGCCGATAGTATTCCAGAACTTGAGGTCAGTGAAAATGACGTCGTCGGATGTGGCCACGGTACAGCGAACGGACCCGTTGATGACGACCAACTGTTCTATCTCACGACCCGTGGATTCAGTGAAGGGGAAGCCAGAGACGTGTTAGTTGCTGCATTCCTCAATGCGACCTTGGTTGATATGGGTAGTGACGTTGTCCACGAACATCTACTGAATATCCTGACTCGGGATTTGGCTGCAGATTTGTGAATACAATCTGAAACAGGCCCCTTCATATCGGTCTTGCCGGTCCGTAGGACCGGGGAAGTCACATGACACTGGACCTTGATGCGATTCGCGCAGACTTCCCTATCCTGTCTCGCAAGGTTTCTGGGGGCAAGGATCTTGTCTATCTCGACAATGCGGCAACCACACAAAAGCCGCAATCTGTGATTGATGCCATGACTCGCTATTACGAGCAATCGAATGCCAATGTCCATCGCGCAGTCCACACTTTAGCCGCAGAAGCTACCGAGCAATACGAGGCGGCCCGCGATACCTTGGCCGATTGGTTTGGCACCACAAGAGACAATCTGATTTTTACCAGCGGTACCACCGAAGCCATCAATTTGGTCGCTTGGGGCTGGGCACGTTCGAATCTCAATGCAGGGGATGCGGTTGTCATCACGGAGATGGAACACCATGCGGATATTGTGCCCTGGCAATTGTTGGCTGAAGAGAAAGGCATCGAAATTCGAGTCATTCCCATCGACACGGAAAACGATACGCTCGACATGGAGATCTTCTCAGCCTCTCTGCCCGGTTCCCGTTTGGTCTGCGTTGTGCACACCTCAAATGTGCTAGGTGTGACCAATCCTGTTGCGGATATCATCTCTCAATCACATGAATGCGGAGCCAAAGTTCTGATTGATGCAGCACAAGCAACCCCTCACGAAAAAATCGATTTTTCAGCGATGGGAGCTGATTTTGTCGCCATCAGTGGCCACAAGATGTGTGG
>Ga0208765_1000294_pt1 | contig 32925 bp, 31 predicted proteins | sample ETNtaG_2_FD_185783 | JGI IMG/M metagenome (GOLD analysis project Ga0208765, IMG submission 185783) | Marine microbial and viral communities from oxygen minimum zone, Eastern Pacific Ocean - ETNP201406SV203 (SPAdes) (version 2) | ecosystem: Environmental > Aquatic > Marine > Oceanic ...
CCATCCATCAGGAACTCGGTTGATTCAGAGGTTGCCACATCGGACTCCTCGAAGGTGACTTCCCAATCGCCAGTGACGCTTGCACCTCCACTGACCATGGCGTCATCGGGTAGGAAAGCAGTGATGTTTGCGAAGTAAACAGGGAAGATGATGAAGAAGGCGAGGGAAATGCTCCACGTGATTTTCTGATCTCGTGTTGAGAACCATTTGTCAATGATGGTGTCCATATCCATGGGCTCGCCTCAAATCTACCTGAGCGTGCGTGGTTGATGAATATGCCTTCTTGCTGATATTATTCCTCTTCTCTAGCATCCGGCCACCCTATGGGTGGCCAGTTTGCTTCAAATGGCCAACCTTTTCGAGTTGTATCGAGGCCAAATCGATGAAATTCCCTGCGACTTCTTCGCCAAACTGGCAAAAGAAAGCCAATGACAGATCGTTGACCAAAAGACCAGCGCCACGGGCAATTTGGATGGCGCGCAGCCCATGCTGCCAACAACTCTCTGAAAGGTTCCTCAGTCAAATGCCCTGGAACAATCCATTCCACCTTGGTGACACCTCCTCTCGAACCCGCTACTTCTTCCCAAGCCGTGAGAATCAGACCTTTACCATCTCCAGAGAGGACAGCCATTCGGAATGTTCTGGTGGCTTGAGCAATGGGCATGATGATCATCATTCGGTCGACAAGCCGACTCCCCTCTTCACGTTCCCATTTCCAATCAGCAGACTCAGCCAATTCACGGAACGCCCGAATGGCTTGTGTTGGTGTGATGTTCACCTCAAGGGTCACACTTCTTGGCCGGGCCATGCAAGAAGGCTGACGCGATTCAGTCATGAGGATGCCGCAGCAGACGAATCGTTGCTGGGCGAGAAAACCACTCCGGAGGGGCACTGTCCATGGTAGCCGGACGAGGCGCGGGTGATTGGCAGCCCCGGCATTCGTCTGACCTTCGGTCAAACGACCTGCTTACGCCCGGGGCGCCCCACCGATGTGGGTTTGTTATCCTGGTTGTTGTTGATTATTGCAACTCTGCGAGATCATCCAAAGAGGGAGCCCAGGCCTTCAAAGCCTGCACCATCATCCTCTTCTTCCTCTTCAGCAGCCGCTTCTTCAGCGGCTGGAGCGTCGGAAGAACCACCAGCAGCAGCGGCCGGAGCCGACGCAGCTGGTGCCGCGATGGCCTGACTCATTGCCTCACCGATGTCTACGGAAGCTAGGCTTGCAACGAGCGCCTTTACGCGCGCGTCATCAGCCTTCACGCCAGCAGCCTTCAATACGGCGCCAACAGCCTTCTCGTCAATGTCTTTCTCTGCAGAATGCAGCATCATAGCAGCATATACGTATTCCATTTTTTTTCACCTTTTTTTGTTGTTTTTTGGGGATTAACCAAACATGTCCCCGAGACCGCCGAATTCGGCTTCCTCATCCTCTCCCGTTGCCTCTTCAGCAGCGGCTTCCTCAGCCGGTGCTTCCTCAGCAGTAGGGGCGGCAGCCGCGACCGTAGCCGCGGAGCCTAGTGCATCGGACAATTCCTCGTCCAATGCAGAGGAGTCTACTTGACCTGCCACGGCCAACATTCGGGCGTGCGCCCGACTGATTAGAATCGGCATTGTACCTTCATTGTGAATGCCAGCCTCGATAGCCACCGCCATCGCCTCACCAGCCGCCTTTGAAATGAGCACTGGTACGGTTTCGTTGGTAAACCATCCGATATTGCATGCGAGGTTGAAAGCACCACTTGTGGCACTCTTCACATTCGCCGTGAATCCGCTGAGGTCCAAATCGAGATCCTCGGACGCCATGACGACGCCTCCTTCGATTGCTCCTGACAAAATAAGACCAATCTCAATCGGGTTGATTTCAAGTTTGGATAGCATCATACCGAGGTCTGCACTAATGGGTTCACCCTTCTCAACAGCTGTGACTGTTTTCAGAATGGCTACCTTGCCCTTCTCAATCTTGGCCGGAATGCCAACGGAGTTGAATTCACCCACAATCGGCCCGGGAGGGAACGAAGTAGGCCCTGCTTCAATGACAATGTCGTTAGGCGCTATGTCACCGGCTTTGGCTGCACGACCCGTCCGAGTCTTTTCTAATTCAGCAAAGAGTTGGAATGCGTTGAGATCATTGGATTGTACCAACATGGGTTGAGTCACACCATCTAGGAGTTCATCGAGTTCATCTTCCGAAAGACCTGCTTTTTTCCATGCACGGCGCATGAGCGTTTTCTTGGCCATGGTCATGACCATCTGCTCACGGAGCGTCTTACGCATGCCGAGCATGGCTGTCGCCGGTACTCCAGCAACATCGATGACACCAATGACGCCTTCTTTTTTCTCAAGAATGTCAGTAAGGACAGAAACACGGTCCTTCTTCCACTGTGCGGCCTTTGGAATCATATTCTCACCTCTACTCTAACCGAGGGACCCATTGAGGTCTTGATGTAGAATGAACGAATGTTGCCAGGTCCACGCTCAAGTTTACTCATAACACGCTTCCAGACTTCCATACCGTTCTGTGTGAGCGCATCTATACCTTGGTCGCGTGTTCCAACTACGGTGTGAAAAGTAATCTTGTCGCGACTTCTTACAATAGCGACATCCTTCAATCCGGCTGCGATTGCACCTGGATCTGCAACGGGTGGTACTGGACGTGGCATCTTGCCACGTGGACCAAGAACTACACCGAGGAATCGACCGATTGGGCCCATGTGGGGAATTTCTGAGAGGAAGAAATCGTGCTTTCGCGCAAGTTTTCTAGCCTTTTGTCGCGTGCCACCGAGTTCCTCAATTTGTGTTGGGTCGATGACAATGATTCCCGCATCTTTGGCCTTGGTTGCCATTTCACCTTCGGCGAACATAGCGATGCTGGGCGTACGACCCCGGCCGGCAGGGAGGCGAACTTCCTCCTGAATTCTGTTGGCTGGATTCTTCAGGTCAACATCTTTGATTGTGAAGGCAAACTCCACCGTTTCGACGAATTTTCGCTCAGGAGCCTCAGAGAGAGCCTGTTCGATTGCTTGTTTGATATTATTTTCCATTTTTCTCACCCCCGCGGTCCACGAGGGTTACCCCTCTCCCGCAATCCGTGATCTCTTCTCAGTTAAATTGTGAATCAAAATCTCCATTTTTTACTGCCGCAATGGCTTCCTTTGGGCGCATGCCCTCAACACTGACTCGCATGGACACACAAGTGCCCATGACTTCGAGGGCGCGAGCCTTCTGGGTCGCTCCCGTGAGTTTGTCTTTCTTGGTCTCTGAGACCTCGATGACTTGCTGGATGGTCAAGTTCTCAGTGGAGGCATCCCACGAACCATTGCACGTCTTCTGACCGAGCGTCTTGAGCACGGTGTGCGGGGTCTCATTGCGGGCTGACATTGTAAACACTCCATTGAGGGGAACCGGGCGACTTTCTTCCTGTATATAACACGCGCGCGCGACCTCATTTTACTCATCAACGCGCTGTGTTACGCGAACTTGATCGGCTCGAATTGTGATTGGAATTGGAATCTGCGCATCAAAGAGTTCGACAGTGACCTCTTCCTTGTTCTCAGCAACGTTGGTGACACGAGCACGCTCACCCTTGAAGCTGGATGCTCGAATCTCGACGATGTCACCCTCCTCAATTCCAGCGGTTGCTGCCTTGGGCTCAAGATAAGGTGTCACGTCACCAAGTGGTGAGGTGCCCGGCAGAACCTTTCGACAATTCTTGAGGGGTGTCGTTCGGCCACCAGCACGACCGATGAGTTTCTCGACGTGGTGCAATGCACTCGCTTCCACGAAGACGAATCCGCGTAGCATGGGTGCACAGAGAACACCGAAGATTTCGCTCTGAATGTCTTGCAGAGAACCTGTACCCGAGAGTCTTGCTTGAATCTCGCTTGCGACCTTTTCCTCTTGCCCCATTGTCGTCTTGAGAATGTAAAGGTAGGATGCGACGTCACCGTATAGGTCACCCAACTGAGGAATCGTGTATCGGGGTGGCCCACTGCTTGCGGCACCTGACTCAGGTTGTAATGTGGCGATGTAGCCAGGGTCGACCCATTCCGCCCCTGTATAGAAGGAACTAGGCTCAACCTCTGTGGTTGCCGACATGAATAGAACAGGTGTCACATCATTCAGACGGTTGCCGAATTCCAAGCCACGTGCTTCTGCACTACGAACGAAGGTAAGATTGGCCGCAGAAATACCCGTTACATCCTCGATTCGGGTTGTGATAGCGTCGATGTCCGTTGGATCAGTGATGCCATAAATGCCGTCCCATGCATCAGGGAAATCGACAGCGTCATCAGAACGCTGCATCAGCAGTACCTTGTCTTCGTGTCGAACAAAAGCAATAAATGAATCAGACATTTCTAAATCCTCCTCAATTGGTTAGCCATTCAAAGAATGAAGGCAGGACATTGTCCATGAGAACCAACATCAAGAATCCGATAAAGCCGAGAACAAACATTCCGATTCCACAGACAATGCAAGTCTGGCGGAATTCAAGCGAACTGGGCTTGCGTGCCATCTTGATAATTCGGGCCCAAGAACCCTTTCCAAAGCCCCGAATCCCCGATTCTATGCTGTCTTGCCAAGCCTGAACACGGTCTTCAAATGAGCCGGTTTGCTCGCCACTTGCATCGTTCACACTGGACATGGTTCAACCTCAGAGATGCCTCGCGACCTGACAGTCTTTCTTAAACAATGCGAGTCCGACGTAGTCGGCCTTAGGCCGCTAAAGCCTCAGTTGACGAACTCAATCGTCCTGTTTTGCAGTGTTCGGAGTTGTTGATGAGCTGCCGCGCCGAAAATCTGCTGACTCTTCACTCCAGTCAGAACGAGCATGACTCGAATCTCACTTCCCATCGAAGGATCAACCGTTGCACCCCAGATGATTCTGGCGTAGGGGTTAATCTTCTCACGAATCTGTTGTGCACAGGCTTCCGCTTCACCCAGTGTGAGGTTGGGGCCACCGATGACGTTGACCAATGCCCCACGGGCATCGCTGACATCGATGTCGAGCAGCGGACTGTCCAATGCTTCGAAAGTCGCTTCTTGAGCTCGGTCTGGGCCACTGGCCTCTCCAAGGCCAATCATTGCCATTCCTCCACCATTCAGCATCACTGAGCGCAAGTCCTCAAAGTCGAGATTTACCAACCCTTCCTTGGTGACCAGTTCAGTCACACCAGCAATACTACGCATAAGGAGTTCATCTGCAACTCGGAATGCGGCTTCAATTGGAAGATCTCGCACGCCATCGACAGAGAGTAATTTCTCGTTGGGAAGAACAACCACAGTGTCGCAGACCTCCCGCAATCGCTCTAGACCCCACTCTGCATTCTGTCGTCGAAGTGTTCCTTCTGATTCGAAGGGGTAAGTCACTACGGCAATGGTCAGTGCCCCAGCATCTTTCGCCAGGCGCGCGACCACATGAGCAGAACCTGTACCAGTCCCACCCCCTAGGCCCGCTGTCACAAATGCCAAATCACAGTCTTCGATAGTATTCTGTAGGGCGCGTTCTGATTCAAAGGCGGCTTTCTCACCCTTTTCAGGATCCCCTCCGGCTCCACGACCGCGTGCGGTCCGTCCAATCAGAATCTTGTGGTCAATGCCGACTTTGATCAAATGCTGAGCATCGGTGTTGACCGCATACCCTCGCACGGAATCCTCGTTCAGCAGTCCGGCCGCATTGAGTCGATCCACGGTGTTACCACCACAACCTCCACAACCGAAAACACGAATTCTAGGTTGGAGGGATTTCAACAATTCATGCAATTCAGCATTGTTTGCTGAAGGCACATTCTTGGCGACGGTCCCATCCGTATCACTTTCATCATCTTGCAATTCCAATACCCTATCAATTAGATGGCGCATGATGTCAGGCTCGCTGTCGGTAACATAACCGTTACGACTGAAAACAATTTGATAATGCGGTTTTCATACCCTTTGAAATAATCCGAGTGATGGTTCGCAGTAACTCATTTTAATGTCAATCAAGAGGAGGGAAGACTCATGTTAGAGGTCAATTCTAGCCCAATTATGCGCGCCCGCGTATTCCTCGTGCTTTTTGCCCTTCTCCTATGTTCTTGGTCGGGCACACTTGGTTCGCTTCAAGAAGAGGTTTCAGAGTCTTCCGCTCCGACCAATCAGCAGCAGACTTGGAATCAAGCGAATCGACCAATTTGGCAATCTGGTTGGAGCCCACAACTCTGGCAACCCCAACCTGCAGGAATGCTATGGGAAGTTGATTTCTCGCCAAATGGGAGATTGATTGCCGCTGTAGACATCTCGACCAATCTACTCACTGTTTGGAATAGTACAGATGGCCGCGTTATATTCCACGCACCCCATGCCAATGCATTGGTTGACGTTGTTTGGTTAGATGATAGTCACGTTTTGGCAGCAGACAGCGGGGCTCGTTGGTATAGTTTCGAAATTATCGATGATGGAGGCGCTTGGCCGATGACTTCAACATCATCGCGTACCGGGCTATGGACGGACAATTTGAATGGAAACTATCCCGGTTCTCTCTGGGGGATTGATATCACTAATGATCGCAGCAGAATAACGTTCTGTGGAGCCATTGATGACCCAAATATTGGTGGCGAAGTCGTCGTAGCTAATGCGCAATTCTTCATCGACGGTTCTCAACCAGATAGTGGCCACGTTCTCACTAATGATTGGGGTACAGATTGCGCAATCTCATACAATGGAACCTTTGTTGCTGCATTGAACCGGGTAGAAGGCCCTAGTCCTGGAATGTATCATGACACTGTCACTGGATGGGATGTCCAGGGTTCAGCCCTCACACAATCATGGACGCGCAATGTTGCCGGTGGCGAAGCGATGGCATGGGCGATCGATTTCTCTCCACAAGGTCAAACCTACACGATTGGATATAATCGTCCAAACGAAGGAGTTGTAACTGATTTTTTCCATGAGAGCGGCGCCATCAATTGGTATGCGCCCTTACCTCAGAACATCTCCGCTGTTCGTTGGATTCCCGATGGTTCGGGTGTCGCCGTTGCCCTTCACAATCCTGGACGTTTGTTGATGATGGATTCAGCTGGAGGCGTCCTCGCAGATTATGGGTGGCATGGCACCGTTTGGAACAACAAGCCCTACCCTGCTGATGTCACCGCAATTGCAATTGATGAAGCAGGGCTAAAAATCGCAACATCAGGAAAAGACAGTGCTATTGAGATTCATACCATTGGAGCAAATCTACATCTGGAGATTCATCGCCGATTCAGTCCCGATTATCTTCGAGAGATTGATTTGCATACGGCTGATCCATTCGTTGCCTTTGCCGAATCGAATGGCGTGGCCACAGTACGCGATTATCGTACAGGCAGCATCACTCAGCAATGTTTCCACCCTGATTTCGATCAACCCATAGTTGACTATCCTTTCGCGAAGAGTATCGTATTACGCGAACAACTTCTAATCGTTGGTTTCTCGGACGGCGCGATTGTCGCTTGTGGCCAAGACGGCAAGGAGATGTGGACTTGGAACATCCCTCAAAGCCATCCCTCAATGGAAGCCTTTGGTCGAATTGACCTGCATCCTAGTGAACCATTTTTGGCAATATCATGGACACAGAATTACTCATCGACTGGAGTGGCCGGGAAGGTTTCAATCCTCGATATTGATCAGATGAGTGAGGTTGCAGGATGGGATTATTCCACTGAACATTGGACGATGGAATTCAGCCGGGACGGCGTCTGGCTAGCAAGTTCTGCGCAGGATGGCTCTGTTCGCCTTTGGTTGACCGAGAATCAAGATGCAGCATTATGGTCAGATCATGGAATTCAGTATAATCATTCGAATTACACCGGTGTCATCACTTGGCATCACGAAATTCACGCACTGATGTCTGTTGGTTGGGATGGTCAAGCCATCGTTTGGGATGCAGACAATAGTCAACAGATGCTATCATTCCAATTCACTGACGAAGGCTTCGGTGCAGTATTCACCGATGGATCCTTCCTTGTTGTTGCCAGCGGTGATGCGTCAAATAGCGCGAGTGGCCAATTGGAATTTTATGACGGTTTGAACATGACAAAATTGGCTACCTGGGATGTCCCAGGGATTCCTCGTGGATTTGTCATGGACCATTATGGGGGCCTGATTGTCGCCAACCATACCGGTTCATGGTGGAGCCTCATCCCTGATTCAGATGGTGACGGTGTCATAGATGACAATGATGCCTTCCCTCAGAATCCACTGCAGTGGATTGATACCGATGACGATGGCTATGGTGATAACAACGCACCTGGGGCAGGAGGCGATGGTTGCCCCACAGTGTGGGGAACATCATCAATCGACCGAGGCGGTTGCCCTGATTCGGATGGTGATCAATGGTCGGATGCAGATGCAGATTGGCCTGTTTGCGTTCTTAGTGCTGGTTATGGTGACGCTTACCCTGCAGACCCCCACCAGTGGTGTGACACCGATGGAGATTCTTTTGGCGATGAATACCACTATGAAACAGACTCACTCACTAATTTGAGAGTCAACGAAAGTGGAGATGCATTCCCTGAGGATGAAAACCAATTCCGAGATCAAGATGGAGATGGAATTGGTGACAATTACTCCTACTCACTTGGGGCCGATGGTTTACGCACGAATCAGATGGGTGACGCATTCCCTACCAATCGATTGCAACATCAAGATACGGATGGCGATGGTTGGGGTGATATCTACACTTGGTATGAAGACATGATTGGCCTTAGAATTGAGGAAGGTGACGCATTCTTCACCGATCCATTGGCTTGGTCAGATTTGGATGGTGATGGTTGCCCGACAGCTTCGGATACAGGTCTTCGAATCGATAAACATCCCGAAGACTCCACTCGGTGCGATGAGGACCTAGATTTCGATTTACCAGCGCAACTGAATCTCCATGCAGACGGAAGCGAAACCACGTGGACCATCTCTGTTGATTGGAAATCAACAATTGAAAGCACAGAATCGGTTTCAATCTATGGCCTGAGTTGGAATTCAACAGAAGGAATAGAACATCTAATGTTGAATATCGAGCCCCCCGGTGCCATCCCTTGGTGGTCTGATAATTCCCCTGATGGCGATACTGTCCACAACATGTTTGAGTACCCACGTGGAGCTACTCATGATCGCTTGACTCTCCGACTCATCAGTACATCAGAAGACGGACAACAATTGGAATCTTGGGCAAACTTCACCTATGAAATTCAAACAGGGGAGCCGCCCATCGATCCACCAGATGAACAGGAAGAGGACTGCGTTTGTACAGAAGAGTACGCACCAGTTTGTGGTACTGATGGAACCACCTACAGCAATAATTGCAAGGCTGGATGCGAAAATATCGAGATATCACACGAGGGTGTCTGCAAGGAAACTGAAGGCGAATCCTCTGCAAGTGGTGGCCTCTCCCCAGTTGCATGGTCAGCCATCATCATTGGTTTGCTTGGAGTATTGGTTCTCGGAGTTCTGTTCATGCGTCGTTCAGAAGGAACTGAAGTTGAAACGGCTGCGGGTGTCACGCAAACTTCTGTTCACGCACCCTGCACCACTTGTGGGGGGCCTGCGCATGAAACCATCAACAACGGCAATCGCTGGACATGGTGTCCCTCCTGCCGACAATGGTTGAACTATCTTGGAAAAGAATAGTTACGATGTTCCACCACGGGAATACTCGTGATAATCGATCGAAGGCTGGAGTGTATCAATTGCTGCCTGAAGTTTGGCATTCGCAGCCTGTTCTCCTGCCTCAATTGAAGCAATTTGCCGATTCAATTCACGTTTGGATGCATCGAGCGCTACCGACGCCTTTGCAGGAAGGGCCAACTCTGGTTTCAACCATCTAGATAGATTGGGGAGCAATTCTTCCAGTGGCTGTGCCTCAGTATTCTCGGGTTGTAATTGGAACGATTCACCGATACGATTGACTGGACCTACAGACGTCAATATCTTGGCCAACGCAAGGCCGGCCTTACCCGCTCCTTTGAGACTCGACTTGATGTTTTCATGGGCCTCCAATGGGCGCCAATAGGCTTCGATGAGTTGAGGTTGAACTTTTCGCGCACGCTTCCAATGACCTAGAGCCGCCCTGAGTGCACCCTCGTGCGCGCGCACGCGCCCGCGCTGCACCTCATCATCCGCTTCTTCTTTGGCTGAAGCCTTCGCCTCGGTCCGCATCCCATTGGAGTTGAGAAGTTTGACATACCGCTTTCGTGCTTTGACAAGCATCGATGCAGCGGCCCTACTCTCTTTCCATTTGGTTCGAATCTCTTGGATTTTGGCGAGGTCACGTAATGCCGTGACGAGATGACCTTGTTCTTCGAGTGTTCTCCCTTTTTTGGACAATAACAAATCACTGAGTTCTGAGGCCATAACCTCGCTGATTTCTAGACGTCCATCTTGGACATAGCGTCGATATTGGTCAATAACCGTCGCAGGGTCTCCCATTCCGAACAGTAGACCACCTGGCCCTACTTCTTGCGCTTGATACTCTTACGCTTGGCTGACTTGCGCTTGACAACCTTCTTCTTGGGACCACTATCATCATCCCACTCGTCATCCTCGTCGTCGAAGTCATCCTCGTCGTCATCCTCGTCGTCAAAGTCGTCGTCAACGACTTCCTTCTTTTCACGGCGCTTTCGATCGCGTCCTTCCGACTTAGCAAACGGATCCTCCTCTTCAGCCAAAACTTCCGTCTTGGAAAGATCTCTAACGGGGGCGGAATCCAAATCACCTCGGATATCGGCGGCGCCACCGGCTTCTTCATCGCCACCTCCTCCCATGAATTCTCGCATCCAGTCATCTTCATCGTCGTCTTCGCCACCCTTCTTCTTGCCATCTCCTGGTGACCTCAGAACGCTCAACATCGTGAGAATCAGCAAAACAACATTGATTCCACCAAGAGCATACACCATCAGATAGATTCCCTCGTAGTAGCTTTCCTCAACCGGTTCTTCTTCTGCATCGGGTTCAAAGACTTCCTGGCCTATACATGCGCTCTGGTAGTCAAGGATTGTACGAACACAATTGTCGACTGTGAATTGTGTATTCCATTCACGCTCATTTCCCGATGAATCAGTGACGCGAATGAACACACGCTGATTCTTTCCAAGATCATGGAAAGTCGCCGCGGGTTCCCACCATTCGAATACAATCGTATTCTCATCGGTTGAATGGGTCGTTAAATCAGTCATCGCCGTCCATTCGGTTTCACGCATCAAGTTGTTCTCATAGTAACGGAATTTGACTTCAACAGCAGTCACTCCGACATCATCGGAGACCGCACCATAGACATGGATTGATTCGCCGTATAGATAGAGACTGTTCTGGCTGGGTGCATACACTTCAACGGTTGGCAACTGAGCATCAATTGGCCAGCCCAATACATCGACAATTGCCAGATTTTGTGATGCGTCACGGATGGTAATTATTGCGTGCACATCAGCAGTATCCATCTGGCTGGTAATCTCAAAGGAATACCGATATGCATTTTCAACGCTGCCTTGCAGAGGCTGTGCTCGTACGGTGGAGCCGCGTTCTGTGAAAAATTCCCCACTGAGAATGGTTCCGAATTCATCTACAGCGAAGTCCGAGGTAGTGAGATCGAGAATTGGATACTCGCTCAATGGCTCGTTTGAATAGATGCGCAATTGATACTCACCTGCACGGAGTGCATCGACAACCTCCCCTTCCTCATTTGTGATTTCAAGAGTGACTACGGGCGGAGTGGTGTCCTCTATCACCGTGCGTGCATTCATCGACATCGAGAATTGAGTGTTTGCATTACCGTATTGGTCTGTCATCGTGACGGCGTACCAAGTCTGTTTGTCGAGATTGGCTTCAAGGATTATGGCTCTGGTGAAATCGGGTACATTGTTGCTAACAGCTACAATCGGATCAAGGATTGCAACCCAACCCTCATCCAACATTACATCTCCATTCATCAGCGACTCATTGCCCTGGAATGGATCTGTTTCACACATCCAAATCTGATATGTTTCACCTGATTCCGACATCGAGTTGACCCAACGTAGCAGAGTGATTTTGTCACCAGCTTGATCCGTCATGTACGCATCTTGTAAGAAGGGAAGATCCGGATTTAACGTATCTTCATCGATGGGCCCCCAGCAATTCTGCATGAAGCGCAGATCTTCGTAAGGCTGAGATGAAAGACTGTAACGAGCCAAACTGGATACACAATAGTAAGTCGGTTCATCGAGACCATCACCAATTTCAATTGTCACCGTTTCCACAGAATCAGGAACAGTGGCCACCAGATTAGCATTCTGTTCAAGGTTAGTTAGAGATGTCAAACGAACCTGTGATCGCCAGACATGGTATTGCTCCCCTTCGACACCGAGTTGATCAGTCCAAGTCACGACGGTCTGTCCACCACCTAGATATTCAGCAAAGACGTTGGTTGGTTCAGCAATCCACGGTGTGAATGTATCTTCTTCCACAGCATCTTCAAATTGCAATGCGGCACTTTCAGTGACGATGTGATTGTGATTTCCATTTCCATCCGAAGCTGTCACTGCATAGTATGCAAGGCCCAGCATACCGCGTTCGACTTCGTGCATATACACCCCATCTTCGTCAGAGGCTGTCCCAATCATCTCGACACCGTCAGATGTAGTATCGTTGATGGGCATCCCCGAGCGCCAGATGTGGTAAACCTCGCCACTCTCAGATTCAATATCAGTCCATGTGATGGTCGTATTTCCGGTGCCTCCATTGGGTTCAGCAGCGAAGGAAGCGGCCACATCTTGGATTGCGCCGGGGGCTACATTGTCTTCATGAATGGAATTTTCCAGTGTATTTGTCCCTAGGAATCGAACGTCTTCATAGCCCATGTAGAAGTAGGTCACAGTGTAGTAAGCATCGACGTCAGTTTCTGAAGGTACTGTGTATCGATAGGAGGTATCTCCTGCATCCAGTTGCGCAATTTGTTCCTTGAAAATCCCCATCCAGGTTTCTCTATTGGCCGCCTGCAAATGTCGATACACCGTAATCTCGTATGCTGATTCCCCAACTTCAGGAAGACTGTCTGGAACGATGGTATTCAAATTCACCCAACTGATATCAGTCACCATTAGAGATTCAACATAGTTCGCTTGAACGAAAAACGGTGCTGTAATTTCGTTGGTTAGTTCAATCACGCCGTCAGATAGGTTGGCTTCATGATGAATGAAATTTCCAACATGTGTGGGTGTAAATGGCACTTGGTTGATGATGTAGGTGTAATCGTTCCCACTGTTGTTATCATCGTTGTTTTCAAAATATGTGACAATGGCGTAGTAGTAAGTTCCGTTGGTTCCAGCAGGGAGTGGGTATGTCTCTTGGAAAGTTCCTTCCGAACAAGATCCAACCGCCCCTGGACACATTGAAACATTGGCCCAAGGTTGCAGATTTCCGACAACAGATTCGTTCAGTGGCGCATTGTGGCGGTAGACCAGATATCGAGATTGCTGCATCTGCAGCATTAGCGGGTAATCGCTCGTCTCGATATTACTCCAGAACACAGTTGTCGATTCAGTTGTACTATCGAACATGGCAGTAATGCTCTGGGCTTGTAGTTCCGCATCTTCACTGGTTTCCCCTGCTGCAGCAACCGGCGGAACCCAAGTCATCAGAGATCCTAGCATCAGGGCAATCAATAACATCGGAACACGAGAATTCGTCTTACGCATGGCCTCGCCTCTCCTCGGCCCTGCCCTTGTGGTCCATTTGAGTCTGACGGCTTCAAACCCGCCTATAGGCGGGTTGGATTAGTACTCTTTATTCACCATCTAGAAGTTGTTTGCGAGATGAAGCAGCACGTGTCAGAAAAGTCCAGATTCCTCCAGCCAATGATATGAACAAAACAGCACTCAGTGCATTGATTCCATCGAATCCTATGAGATCTGCGATTACTTCTGGAATTTCAACGTCTACGGTTCCCTGGAAAGCCATGATTGCAGCCACAAATAGGCCGACAAAGGTGGTGACAAGTCGATCCGCCCGACTGAAGCCGCCATAATTGCGGCCAAGACCCACAGATTGAGCCTGTGTACCCATGTAAGAACCAAGCAAAGTCATGGTTGCTGCCGCCCACCCCAGCCAGTGCACAGAAATCCATGCGGTGTTGACTCCAATTGCGATGAGAAGAGCCAAATCCACGATTCGGTCGATGGTATGGTCTAACCAATCCCCATATTTTGAGACTTTATCATAGGCTCTTGCAACCGCACCATCCAAGGCATCAAGCTCCCCTGCAACAAGTAGCATTGCAAACGCCCCAATCAATCTCCAACCACCATCTGCATCTCTACCGGCGGTTGCGATTAGATAGCAGCAACCACCAGCGAACAGGACACTAATCCAAGTCAGAGTAGAAGGATCGACATTGGACATTCGATCGACAATTGGTTTCAACATCCTTGTGTGCGCACCTCTCGCCTTCTCGAATGCCACTCAATCATCTCCGTGGATTTGTCCAATCCAGTCAATCCCTTCGTTCGGCCGTCTGGGTTTGAACCCATCTGTTATCCAACGCTCTGCATTCGTAATCATTGCTTCAATTCCAATCTCCGAATCCAATTCAAGACAGGGCAATTCAAGGCATTCTGCTGCGATGGTCCCAATCAATTCACACTCGACATTTTCTTCAATTTTTAATTCGGAATAATCTCTCTGAGACAATCGTTGCCTCAGGACTGAGGGGTGACATCGAATGAGAATTATCGCGTCGACAGGAAGTAGATGTGAAAGATGACCATCGATGAGAAGTGGATTCTCTTCAGGCCAGACGACCGTGGTAACCAATTTCTCCACATCTATCGGGGCGGCCCCATCGCCCTCAACTTCACCAAGACACTCGTGGGTTGCAGCAATCTCTTCGACAGTGATCGTCTGTCGATTCAAAGCAGAACAGAAGGTGGTTTTTCCAGCCCCTGGGGTCCCCGTGACTGCAATCCGAACCCCGGCCATTTTCTCACCACAGACTCTAACGCATTCGATAGGAGAGAACCTGCAGTCCAGTCCCCAACGCACCGAGGAAGATGATGACGGGCCACGCCAAGGTCACTTTGACGCTGTAATCAACATCGACGCTGGATTCGGTCCCGCCGAAGGACTGCCCGTCAACGGGATAGTAGACATCGCCACCAATGTCGTAGGTGAATGTCTTCGCGTCTTTTGTATCCGGCCCGCCAGCAGCGAAGTTGGTTGAGGTAGGCCCACATGACGTTGAAATTCCATCACTCGGTGCGCATCGGTTGTATTCTTCCGCTGTGACCAAACCGACCCAGACATCAGATTTCCAGGTAATGGTCAATTCTGGACTGATTAATGCTGATGGGATGGCACTCTCTGTCAATGGTTCATCTGCGAATCCAACAGCCGTTCCTGTCATGGGAACGGGTACGTTATCGATTGAATCCTCAAACGTGTAACCAATCATTCCTCCAATCATGAGTAAGGCGCACAGGCCACTAACGATGAGTAGGATTGCTCGCTTCATAGAAATCATCACGCGTGTAGGAAGAATGCTGCTGCCATTATTGCATAGGTCCCAAGCAACATCGCACCCTCAAGCCAGTTGCTCTTACCATCGGATGCGATTGCATTGGCAATCAACACGGCTAAGAACACTGCAATCGTTTCGAAGAGACCGAATTCAAAGGACAGGTCAACACCGACCAACCATGCTAGGAGAACCATTAGTGGAGCAACGAAGACTGCAATTTGTGTTGACGATCCAACCGCAATAGAAAATGACAAGTCCATTTTGTCTCTCTTTGCAACCGTCACGGCCGTAAAGTGTTCAGCGGCGTTGCCAAAGAATGGTAGCAAGATGACACCAATGAATAGTGGACTTAGATTGAGTGATTCAGCACCTTCTGCAATAGAGTGAACGAGAATTTCTGCCATCCATCCGAGAATGATTGTGGCTCCAAGAAGGAGAATGATTGCTTCCTTCTGTGACATCTGGGCCGCTTCGTTCTCATGGGTGCCATCGGTCGCAAACAATTCTTGATGCGTTCTGAGTTGGAATAGAAGAAACAATCCATATAGTGCAATCAGAATGATAGCAGCTGCGTGTGAAAGATTCATCACACCATCAACCGTTTGCTCATCCTCGGGCAAGAACCCGTAGGCAGTAGGCAATGTGAGTGTAATCACAGCGAGGAGAAGAAGGGAACCATTTGCACCCACAGCAGCGGTTGAGAATGACTGAACTTTGTGGTGGATTCCACCCCATACGAATGCCAACCCGAGTACGAGCAACAGGTTACCAAGAATCGAACCAATCAATGAGGCTTGAACGACCTGTACCATATCATCTCCTGCCGCAGTATCGTTATTCTTGTAGGCCTCAGCGGCGGCGAAGATCGCCATTCCTGCAATAATCATCTCAGCGGCGTTGCCGAATGTTGCATTGAGTAACCCCCCAATCGATTCTGTGGTTCGCAGTGCAATCTGCTCTGTGGCCTTGCCCATTATGAAAGCGAGAGGCATGATGGCAACCATAGAAGCAATGAACGTCATCTCTGGATTATGCTCTACGTACGCAGCATAGAGGGTGATGGGAATAGCGAGTAGTAGCACATTCAATTTGACCTTGACCGGATTAATGGCATCGAGCATTCCGCCCCACCCATCCAACGCGTCATCGTCAGCCGACACATCATCAGACATCTCACTCGCTTCGGCGTGAGCATAACTCGTCCATGAAGGCATCCCTTAACCAATTGAGATTGGCGTATAGTTTCCCCACGGTTCGATGTCGCGCGTTGTGCAGTGTTCCGGGGCAGTTTGAGGATTGCACATCACGGGACCTTCTGATAGCCAGATTGCGAAGTTGGCTTCCATATCGTTGCCAGGGAAATCTGTGGTGATGAAATTCGCTCCAGTCTCCAATGCGAGTTCCAATCTAGAATAGTTCACCTCTCGGGCTTCGATGGTAGCTTCATCCGGTCGCGTGCGTACCATGAAACCCATTGCAGAAGCATCGAGTAGTCTGTCACCATGAGTCTCCGGGTTGACGAATGAGATGACACTTGCCAGAGAATGACTCTCATCTACGATGGCGAACATGGTTTGATTCTCCAACGTAGGATTGCGTTCAACATAGAGGTCACGAATTTCGGTTTTGTCTAAGAGAACGAATAGGGCTTTCCCTCGACTTTCTTCTAACGTCGGCCATCCGTTGCTGGTGATTGCTGTGCGAAGATCCGGCGCATCTCCTTGTACATCCGTCGGCGTGATTGTTCTGTCTTCAGGCCACGTCGCTGCTATCTCAGTCTGAATCATCTCCAAGATGTCTAACTCTTGTACAACAGTTGGCAAATTCTTCGGTTCGATGAAAAGCCACAGCGGGGCGTGTTGTGGATTTTCAGTGGACCAATTGAGCAACACGCCCATGCAACCTGCGAACCCTTCACAATTGGTCGAAGGATCCAATGGCGTATGGTAAACGCGTAATCCCAATCCTGGGATGTAATGAACATCCAACTCAAACTGTCTAACACCTAATCGATCCGCCTGTACGTCGAGATCTGCGTGGGTGTAGTTGTTCTCTGGATCGAGCGTGGAAACGCCCGGAGTTTTGACGTGATATGAATTGTGAGATCCTTTCATTCGCAGGTGATTTAGGCGAATCTCCTCCAAAGGAGGAACCTCCTCTGTTTCTTCACCGAAGCACCCCGACAATCCGGTGAGAAGAAGAAGGGCAACCAAACCCATTGCTGTACCCTTCATTGAATCACCTACACGTGTTGGTAGTACGTTTGAACAGCAGCCTCGAGTTCATCGAAAACTGCACTTTCGTCAATTGTCAACGTCTGCCCATCACGGCGCAACGGCTGCCCACCGACCCATAGATCTAGGCAATTCCCACTACTGTAGATTAGATTCGCCAACAATCTTCGCCCATCACGTCCAATCGGACGCATACGGATATCGTTGAGGTCCCAAGCCACCCAATCCCTTGAGCCTCGAACGCCCAATTCGTAGGTTTGAACAGGATCCAACAAGGTTGCATCCCAATGGTCGTGACGTTGAATCAGACTGGCGGCTTTCATCTCAGCTCGCATATCGAGAGCATTGTTGCTGGCCGCGCCATCTGTTCCCAATCGAACATCGACACCGGCTTCCATCATTGCCGGGTAGGACATGGTCCCCCCGGTGGCCAATTTCTGATTGCTCACAGGACAATGAACAGCGTGAACTTGATGCTTCGCAAGAATTCGCATCTCACGTTTGGTGACCCAGCCACAGTGGGCACATATTGTCCCTTCCTGGAAGTAGCCAATACTGTCGAGATATTCGATGGGATACATGCCATGTGCCGCATGACAATCCGCAACCTCCTGACGGGTTTCGGACGTGTGGATACTGAGCGCACATCCAGTTGCACTGGCCACTTCTGAGGCCTTCTTCAGTAATTCTTCGGTACAGGAGTACACCGAATGGGTTGCTATTCCAAAGTCCACTCTTTCTGGTGCTGAGGAACCGTTTCGAACCAATCCTTCGATGTGTCTTAGGGCGTCCCCGGAGCCAGCCTCAAAATTGGGCGTTAATCCATCCGTAATCGGCCCACAAACGAGTCCGCGAAGACCACTTTCTGCAAGGACCTCACCGACCACCTCGGGATGATAGTACATATCGCAAGCAAATGAGGTTCCAGTGGCAATCAACTCGGCCGCTGCGGCTTTGGTGCCAATTTCGACAAATTCAGGAGTCAATCCTTTTTCTGTAGGGAAAATACTCTCTTCCAACCAGCGCATCAACGGCAAACCCTCACCCATCGAGCGGTTGAGGACCATTGCCAGATGCGTGTGCCAATTTTGGAATGCCCTAGTCAGCAATCGACCCCCACCATCAATCTGGAATTCTACATCCTCATCACCCATGCTTCGCAGCCAATCTCCATCTGGTCGAAGGATGAAATCACCTTGGTGTGGACGCCCATCGACGTCTATGAGCCAACAATCAGTATAGCGAACCAAGCCCGTAGTACCGTCCGCCATGAAGGGGTGGATGAAGGCGACCCTCCATCATGGTTCTTGCCTCAACTTGAAATCAGTCCCTTCGATGGACAGTCGATGTCGGACCCCTATCGCACACTTGGGGTCTCCAAAGATTCCCCTCATGCAGAGATTAAACGAGCCTTCCGAAAGTTGGCTCGTCAGTATCATCCAGATCGCAATCCTGACGATTCTGCTGCCGAAGAGAGATTCAAGGCCGTGCAGAGCGCATGGGAGAAAGTAGAGACACCCGAAAAACGGCGACAACATGACGAGGAGCAACAGATGAAACAGGTCTTTGGTGGCATGGGCGGAATGCCCGGTGGCACTGGAGGAGTGGGTATTGATGATCTCCTTCGACAATTCATGGGTGGCGCAGCACGCCCCCAATCATCACCCTTTGCTGGACAACCTCGAACAGCACCCCCTCAGGCTGCAAAAGGCGCCGATATCTCAGCCCCTCTGGACATCGAAATCGAACGAGCTTTAGAGGGTGGAAAAGTTCAGTTCACACACAATAGATTGGTGCGGTGCTCTGAGTGCAAAGCTAGGGGGTGTGTTCATTGTACAAATATCGGGGTTCGCCGAAAGAAAACACGCCTGACTCTCAATGTTCCCAAAGGTGCCAAACATGGACAACAACTGAAGTTGCCTAAGATGGGCAATGAACACCCCACTGGCGAGCCAGGGGATTTGACGGTCACACTGAGGATTGATGCTGAAGAGGGCCGCCGATGGGAGGGTGAATATCTCATCCAAGAGGTCGCTGTTTCATACTCTACTCTGATGCTTGGCGGCGAGGTAAGAGTGGCAACACCAGCCGGAAAAACAGTCTCTGTAAAAGTCGCCGCAGCGACGCGAATCGGCGATCGAAAACGATTGCCAAAAATGGGTTACGCAGGAGCCGATCTAGACATCGAATTCACGCTAGATGAACCTGAGTCTCTGACCCCCTCTCAACGTGATGCTCTAGAGGCTCTTCGAGACGCGGGCATGTGATGGTTACACCAATATATCGAACTCTCCGGCCTACGGCCGGCGGGTTACATGAGGGACTTCTCTGGCGTTGCGAGTTTTGCCATTCGCAATCGTTTGAAATTCCATGTTGGCATCATTCTATTTTCACTCATTATGGTCCCCGGTTTGCAGCAAACTCTGACTCCCATCGATGTCGATTCTTATGATATGGACAGCCCTGAGATGGACGCTGAGAGAGTAATTGATGAGGAATTCTCTTCCAAGGAGATTACTCTCGGGTTTGTGATTTCTATTCGTGACCCCTCGTTTGTCGAGAACGGCAATCAAGCACCACATACAGGTGCTGACGGACTTCCTGACAGATTGGCATTACCAACCCCCCAAGAGATTACACCATTCCAAGGAGATGGGGAGGGATTGTCTGGTGAAGGTATTCCCGAAGGCGGTGTATTCAATCTGACTTTTTTGCAAGAACTTGAACAGAAGATTATGATTGTACGAAACGATCCATTATCGGCATACTATCGACCCATCGTCAGTGAAGTGACAGGGGAGAGTTCCAATGGCACCCTTTCCTTGTATGAGCAATTTGAATCATTCATGGCCAATCGTTCATTGTTAACTCGTGCAGGATTCGATCCATTTGGCAACGTAATTCCACCATTGACTAACTGGTCCGACTGTGGTGTGTTGGAGTGTCTGAGATTCGATGATGAGAATGTGACACAAGCCCACGTTGACCTTGCCGCCAATAGAATGATTCTCGCCAAACCCAGTTTGTTCATGCGTTGGACGACGACAGACCGTGCCTTTCTTCCCGATTCCGATAGCCCAGTAATTGGACCAGTGGGAGGTCAGGTTGGAGAGGATGGAACCTTCCAGAATGCCGTTTGGATGCCGGGCCGATGGTCGGCTTCAGCAACCTGGATATTGATTCAATTAGATAAGGTAGATATGGCCAATACAGGTTATACATTTGTTTGGAACGATGCTCGCTCTGAACCCGATTCGATGACTTGGCACGGATTGAAATTGTATACAACTCCACCCAATCTAACCCAAGAAGAGTGTTTGCAAAGTCAAGAATCGGGAGATGGCCCTTGTTCTGCTGATTGGGCTCTACTCAGTCTTGAACAGAACATTCGAGTGAATGATCAAATATCTGTGACTATGCTGGCTCCACCGCACGGAATCAACGTCGAAGTCAATCGTGAATTGCAACAATCTGTCACACTTCTTGCTACGATGTTCGCATGCATCATGATTTTGCTCTGGGTTAGCCTTCGCCGGGTTTCTGATGTTGCCATTGTGGTGACTACACTAGGTTTCAGTCTGCTTTGGATGCAAGGCCTAATCGGGTGGGGGATGATTGCTGGTAGTACATTCGACATCAAAATCATCAGTAGAAGTCAGTTCAGTAATCTATTGCCTATTCTGATTCTGGCACTTGGCATTGATGATAGTTTACACGCTCTTCATAGATACAAGGAAGAGCGAAATAAAGGCAAGACTACGGATGAAGCCGTTCATACTAGTCTTTCCCGTGTTGGACGAGCCATCATGCTCACTTCATTGACGACTATCGCAGCCTTCTCCGCCAATCTCACCTCCAGCATTCCTGCATTACGTTCCTTCGGCCTTGAAGCTGCGTTGGGTGTTGCCTCCGCGTTTGTGCTGACTGGCCTGTGGGCCCCACTGATTCGTTACGATATTGATCAGTGGATGCAGGGCCGCGGACGCCTCGAGGAAGACACTGGAAACCGTCTTTACATGGTCCCAAAGCATTGGTTGTCTCGAATATCGGGGGGTTCTGCTTGGGCTGCTCCCGGTGTAATCATCATCACACTCATTCTCACAGCTATCGCCACTCCGATGATGTTGTCTCTAGAAGGCGATTTCAATATAGATGACTTCCTTGATGAAGAATCTGATATTGCTCAATCCGTCCTTCTCATCAATGAACGATTCAGTTCCGAGGGTGAACCCGGTGTAATCCTAATCGAAGGCGATATCCTAGATCCTAAGGTATTCGACGCCATCAGTGAACTACGCTACAATATGAATACCGCCGGCCCTGAAGATCCGCGACGTTTCACCACACTTCCGACAGGTGAGATTGAGATGCATGCCATCGACGAATTGGTGAACTGGACGAAGGTTAGTCTGGCAGTTAATCCTGAGCCCTTCGTAAAGGCGGGGTGGAACGAATCGTTACCGGGAAACGGTGTCGATTGTGGGACAATCAATGGCGTGCCAGACACCCAATCTCGCGGGTGCCTACAATTTCTCTATGGGTATTTGACCACATATGGTATTCCGGCTGCTGGAATCATCCCTCAGATTCCACCGAGCATCCCCCTGCTGTATGTCTCACCTGAGTGCGAACTAAATCCGAACGCAACACATCTCTGTACAGATGGATCCAATCCTCAATATGTTCGCATGACCATGAGATGGGGCCTCATCAGGCCCGAGCAATTCACGATTACTGCATTGGCTCTCGATGAACTAGAACGCGACATGGCACCGTTCGCAAATCTATCCGCTACCACCATGGATACTCGTAGCAGCCTCACTTCGTCTTCTGAAGAATATCCCGTAACGTGGGCCATCCCAACAGGTTCTCCAGTCACTCGATATGTTGCCGCATCTAGCATGCAGAATGAACTTCAGGGGTCGCTTATTCTAGGAGTATATCTTTGTCTCATCACACTGTGGTGGGGCTTCAGACCAGGCGTCAATCAATCCACTGCGGCTTTGCGCAGAGGCAAGGAAGAAGTTGCATTACTTGCTTCATGGGGCTTGCTTGCAGGCTTCGCAATCGGTGCTGTGATGGCCCAATTCTATGGTGGCACAGTCGGTGGAATGTGTGGGCTTGCAATCTTCATACTGAACTTTTTCTGGGGAGAGCGTGCGCTAACTTTCGCGCTAATCACCACATTCCCGATTCTAATCGTCGTCGTTTGGTTGTATGGTATGATTGCTGCCGGAGGATATGGCCTAAACATGGTGACTGTTGCAATAGCGACGATGAGTCTCGGTGTCGGGATTGATTACGTTATACACGTCGTTGAACGCTATCGAGAAGAACGAGACAAGGGCCGTTCCGTACATTCGTCTCTGGTCGCTATGGGTGGCGCATCCGGCCTCGCCTTGGTGGGTTCTGCCGTCTCTGATGTGACTGGTTTTGCAATCATCTCATTCTCGCCAATGGGCTTCTTTTCCCTATTCGGCCTATTCTGTGCATTGATGATCGCATTGAGTTTCATCGCATCGATGATAATTGCCAGCAGCGTTCTCGGAATGATTGCCTGGGGGGAGATTCGCCGTGAATCAAAGGACGCCGGAGGTATCCGGCAATTACAAATCGACGCTGAGCGAAGGCTGGGCATACGAGGCGGTGTAGCAGATGACTGAGGTTCAGAAGTTACGTCAACTTGAGCGCCGCGAAATCGACATGGTGCTGCGCTGGAGAGATGATACTGAACACATTGTAACATATGTTGAATTACGATATTGGTGCCCGTGTGCAAATTGTAAACCACGACGAGAAGTAGAGTCAAGAAGAGAGGCATTGAGAGATGAAGTCGGTCGTTTACGAAACCAAAAACCCAAGGCCGAAAATGTCGGTGGATACGGCATCAGATTCACTTTTGCTTCAGGCTGTAATTCCGGTATTTGGAGTACAGATCGACTCCATGCAATTGCCACCGGGTCCCCAGATCCAGATTCTCTTTGACGTGCGAAGTGTCTTAACTGACCCCTCGGTCGTTTGAATCAGCGAAGACGTGGGTTGACCCGCTTTCTCGCTCCGCGATGGTGGATGGTATGAACCCGGATTCCGAAGAGGATGATGATTGGACGAAGTACGCCGATACAGGCTACACTTCGTCATACGATCCATGGGCAGACATGGTCCCTGCAACTGAGTTAGAAGAAGAGGAATTCGATGAGGAATTCGAGGAATTTGATGATGAACATTCGACTCGTCGCGATATTCCGCGTTGTCCAGCGCCTTCTGGCATTGAAAATGCCATCCGTATTGGGACCTGTAACCATTGTCTAGGTCGTGTTGCTGGAGTTAGAATCGCAGGCGATCCCCTGCAAATCGTTGGAGAAAGGGTTCGCGAGAAGGCACTTGAGCGAGATTCTGACCTGAAGGTCGATGAGGAAACTGACTGCTGCCCGTTCTGTGAGGATTTGTTCCGTGAACTGGATTTGATTGCAAACCGAATCGTGACGGCAGTGGGCGGCGTCGAGTTTACCAAAGTCCAATTGGGCATCCATTTTTCAAAGGACCATGTCGCCGCTGAGGAGGTATTGCGTTCAACACTCGCAGCGACTGGCAGTCGCCCCCTGAAGGCGACACTATCAGATGCGATACAGTCCACCGTCGCTGAGAAATTACCAGGAATAACTTGGGTCAAAGAGCGCCCTGAAATCATGCTCTTGTTTGACACACTGACCTTAGGAGTTAATGCTGATATCCGTGCACTTTTCCTGTATGGGCGATATCGAAAACTTGAGCGCGGCATCCCTCAGACACGTTGGCCTTGCCGAGCCTGTCGGGGCCGGGACGGGGGTTGCGAATCGTGCAATGGAACCGGACAGCAGTATCCATTCAGTATCCAAAGTTTGGTTTGTGAACCAATGGTTGAATCATCCGGCGCATCATCTGATGCATTCCATGGGATGGGACGCGAGGATATCGATGTCCGCTGTCTGGGAGATGGACGACCGTTCGTTGCTGAACTCAAATCCCCACTTCGTCGAACGCTTGATCTAGAGAAATTGACGAAGAGCATCAACAAAGCAGCCGAAAATCAGATTGAGATTCACGGTCTACGTTTGTCGAACCGAGCTGAAGTTTCTCGCATCAAAGAGACCAAGGCAGAGAAATCATACACAATTCGCTTCAACGGCGATCATGGTTTCACCGATGAGGAAGTATCTACACGAATTCAATCGCTTTCAGGCAAAGTGCTTGAACAGCAAACACCTCAGCGTGTAGCCCACCGTCGCGCGGACAAAATCAGAAAGCGAAAAGTCGTCTCAATTGATAATATTCTCATCGAAGATGACGAGATTCAATTTGACGTTCGATGTGAGTCGGGAACGTACGTCAAGGAATTAGTTCACAGCGACGAAGGTCGCACAAATCCATCCGTAGCTGCACTTCTGGAGACTGACTGTGAGGTCATTTTGTTGGATGTAAAGGACATACACGCGGACTGACTCATGTTTGCTTTACGGCGGTGCGCTTAATTAGGGGCGGCAGGTCGCCCGATTCCCCCTTAAGGGGGAAAGGGAGGCACTCGTATGCGCAGAAGTAAGGGAACCCGTCAGGGCACACGAAGTATTCTCAAGCGTTCCAAGGCCGAACAAGGCCGACTGAACATCCGCCGAATCATGCACACCTATGAGATTGGTGACCGCGTCGCCATCGTTCTTGATGGTAGTCAGCAACGTGGAATGCCACATCGCCGCTTCCAAGGCCGCACTGGCTTCATTCAGGAGCAGCAGGGCAAGGCCTACGTTGTAGCTGTCAAGGATGGCAATATGCAGAAAACCGTCATTGCCCGTCCCGAACACCTTCGACCACTGGAGTGAGACATATGACTGAACGCGAATACACAGACTATGCAAGCGTCCGCGACGCATTGCTTGACGCCCAAGGCCGCCGAGGATTCTTGTCTTACGAGCAGAAGTTAGCCCTCCAGCACGCCGAGTGGGCTGCAAGTGATCAGCGCAACGGCCACAAAACCGATTCAAAAGTGTACAAAGTATTGTACAATAGTTTGATGGAAATTGACAAGTTGGAAACCCATCCAGATATCTGCGCGAAGATAGCAGAGATGATGCCAATGTCTGTTGAAGAGGTTCGTTCTATTCTCGCGAGCAAGCGCGTACCCATGGACGGTGGCGAAATTGAACACATCGTCGACACGGTTCGCAAGCAAATTCTGTGATACAACCCATTTCGGTCCACTTTGACCGTTCTATTATTGAGGCACTACCGACTTCGGAGGACTGATTCCCATGCAACCCAGAGACCCAGCAGCCCCCGCTGCCGAACCTGGACCCTTGGATGAGGAAGTCCACGCACGCGTTCTGGACCACCAACCCAGCGGGATGATTCAGGGCATATCTGAGAAGGGCCTCTATCTGCTTCGGATTCGCTCACCTGCTGGCAGTACAACACATTCACCAGGTACTGCCCTCGAACTTGAGAATGTAAACGTACTCGGCATGACGCGTCATCGCGATCTTTCCGTGATTGCACAATCTGAGTTACAGGTGGTTGTCAAAGGCATTCTATCCGACAACCCAGAAGTTTGCCTCTCGTTTTACAATCGAGCCGGAAATTTGACCCTCAAGATGCATGCCTTCCAACTATTGCCCGGCATTGGTAAATCAAAGGCGATTTCAATGGTCGAAATTCGCGGTCGTACTGGATGGGAAACCATCGCTTCCTTGGACGAAGCATGCCAGATCGATGCCGCCGATCTTCTAGCAAATCGATTGTGTCAGGAAATTGCAGATCCACACATGACACCAAACCTTCTCGATTTGCTCATTCGTGCGTGAGGGATTTCAGTGGAGCGCGATGCGCGCTTTTTGGTTGATTTACTGCGTGACCGCCACCCAGTTGTTCACGAATTGGGCCAACACTATTTGGTTGATACTTCAGTACTTAATGCTGCTATTGAACTGGCTGGAGACATTACCAATCAGCACATTCTAGAGATTGGCTGTGGCCCAGGTTCTCTCACACATCATCTCCTTCATGCGGGCGCGCGCGTGAGTGCGATAGAAATCGATGAAGGCTCGTTGGAACATATGCAACGTCACTTCAAAGAAGAAATCGAGTCAGAGAAATTGACTATTTTCGCAGGGGATGCGTTGACTGTGAAATGGCCGGAAAATATCGATGCGATTGTCGCCAACATCCCCTATCAGATCTCCAGTCCGTTGCTTGAAAGAATGCAACGTGAAGTCCGTGCGTGCCCCGCAGTCCTCTTGGTTCAGGATGAGTTCGCCGAACGAATGGCCATGTCTATCCCTCCTCTAGACCGTGGCCCACTCGGACTCTCTTTGTGGCTTGATTATGACATCGAGATGGGCCGTCGTGTCCCCCCTTCCTGCTTTTCACCACAACCGAGAGTAACCTCTCGCCTAATCCGATTGGAACCGATTAATCGATTGGTTTCATTGGACAGTGACATCGATCGCCGAATGTTCAGACAGGTAACATCTCAATGCTTTGGCGACCGTCGTCGCAAGTTACGCAATTTGCTGAAGAGAGCCCCACGTCGCCTGTCTCGAATTCCAGGGTGGCACCGAGAACGATGGCAAGGAGCGATTAATTCTCTACAACCCCATCCTTTGATGGATGAACGCCCCGATATGCTCGAACCCGAAGATTGGTTGGCCCTCTGTGCCCAAATCTCATCGTTTGAAGAGTAAAAGGAACGTGTTCGACAACGACTTGATAGGGAAGCCCCCTTTCGGCAGGACAGAGCGGGGCGCGCGCTGATGCAGGGCTTCTGGCCTGAATTCCGTGACTTCAAGTAGGTTGCAATGCACTCAAACTACTCACCGGGGGTAATGTAATGGCAAAGAAAGACACCTATCTGGCACTGTTGCGTCGTGGCGTTGACGAAACCACTGCCATGACTCTCGCTGATTCTGGGCTCAAAATTGGTGAAATCAAGAAGCTCGACAAAGATCAACTCGTTCAGAATTACGGACTCAAGGCTGAGATTGCGCGTTCCGTCCTCGAGGTTCTACAATCTGGTTCAACCAGCTCAGGTAAAGAGCGCTACCTCTCGAATGTACTTTCAGGTCCTGCCCAGAAACCGATGGACAAAATTGAGGAACAGCGATTCAAGCGCCAACAAAAGGACATTCTGCTCGAACTTCAGGAACAGCGCGAACGTCTAAAATTGGCCAAAGTCGAGCAGTTCCGTAGCCAGAAAGTGGTCATGAACCGACTTGGCAAGACAATCGAATTAATTGTTAAATTGGAGAACAATTTCGATGACGAGTCCAAAGAAGAACAGCGTTCTAAGATTCGTGATCAACTTGAAACCCGTGGACTTGAAGCAGCCCGAGATCACGAGATGCTCGAACTGGAGGGAACACCTCAGGACATCGTTGATTTCCGCAGAAAGATTGTCCCTAAATTGTGCTTCCACGCCTGTCCACAGTGTGGGGAAGACATGGACCCCCGTTCCAGTGTAAACATGGAGATTGGCAACGATTTCGGATTCATTTGTTGGGATTGCGAGACCCCATTCTCTTCTGCCATGGCTGATGTAGTTGAGACTCGTCTTCTCTCAAAGAAAGATTGGATCAATATCAATCCTAAGCAAAAACCTCGCGAAAAGGTCCTCCGCCCACCTCGTTCCAAGGTAGATTCGTTCAAAGACACCATCGCCGCCGATCTTGCGGCTACCGGTGCTTCTGCAGATACGATTGCCGCTGCTGTTGAAGAGAGCAATCTCTCCAGCGGACTCATGTCAATTAACGATTGGATTGATCAGACGCTCGCAGTCAAGGGCTACATTCAGGCCCAGGAAGATCGTGAGGATTTCATCATCGCTACCGGAGCGGGTGCAACCAAGTTCAACAAGTGGATGAAGAAGGCGGGTCTTGCTTTCAACAAGCAGTCGGGCCGTTGGACCCGTTGGGAAGAACGTTGATGTCCAACGACGCTATACATGACACCTCTTGCGCAGAATCATGATGATTCCTGCGCACGCACTCGCAGGAATCGCTTGTATGCATCTTGGACGATTGGTGTCACGTGACAAAGAGTCATGGCTGTGGTTCGGAATTGCCTTCGCCTTTCTTTCTCATGCTGTCATCGACGCATTGGCTATTTTCACCTATCATGAAGGAAGCCCATCTGGTTCGATGTACTCACAGTTCGTATTCTGGTTTTGGCTAGCTGGTGGAGTTGCTGTAATCTATTGGGCTCTACATAACGATCGAAGGTATGGTTATGGAATCCTAGCTGCATTGTCCTACGACCTCTGGGATCACTGGGTCCTTCGCGGTGTCGCCTGTGCGACCGACGGCTTTCCAGATGGTTGCATGAGTGTTTACGCATTCGAATATCTACATCTACACCAAATTGAGTGGTTCATCCTTGACACCGTCTTTGTTGGTGTGGATAGACACTATGGCGATGAATCGTACTTCATTGTCGAACTCTTCTGGGTGACACTTCTATGTGCCTCCATCTGGTGGTTGCGAAAGCATACGCCCTTGCCACAGGAGGATGAAGAGGAATGAGTGCCGACCGCCCTGTCTGGCCAATGATTTGGCCTTGGAATGATGGACAAGGAGCCCGAATGCAGTGGCGTGAAGCATTGAACTCGAGACGATTCTCATTGAGTTATTTATCCGTCATTGCCTTGCTCTACGCATGGCTGGGATTCGGTACAAGTGACTGTTCACCAACGTCTGGAGATATCATCTGTAATTTGGCCCTCTGGCCATACAATATTGTGGAAGCACCCCACATCTACGTTGGTACATTGTTCACATCAATTTGGTTTCACAACAATCCGGATCATATTTTGTTGGTGATAGTTGTGATAGTCGTTTTTCTACAGACCGCTGAGGTTAGAATCGGAACAAAGAGGGCGATGATTGCCATGTTCAGTGTGCAGGTATCGGTCGCGCTAATCATGACACTGTACCTCTATGCTGGAGATTATTTCAATCCAGAAGATGGTTGGTATACTCGTGGAATCCATAGTCGCAATTACATGGGCGGCTCAGTGGGTCTATTCGGTGTCGTCGGAGTCCTATTTTCTCAGATTAAGCGCCCGATTGCGGGCGCCCTATTCTATTCTGGATTCGAATTCTGGAATGCCCACATTTACCACGGTGCATCCATTTATGTTGTGCTGGGGCACGCTACAGCCTTCACTCTGGGTTTCATGCTTGGACTATATTGGCTACGTTTGGAAACCAAACAATTTGAGGCTGATGGATTAAATTGAGGCAATTGGTGGCAGCATCATGGCAACGGTTCGATTCTATCGTGGCGAACTCTTACTCGGAGTTGCAGAGAGCGATTCAAACACGCCGATTCTAGAATTGGCTGAAGCCATCGGCATTGAAATTCCACGAAACTGCACATCTGGAAACTGTGGGACCTGCATGTGTCGTTTGAAATCCGGCACCGTATCGATGCCCGAACCACTTCCTCCTGGAATCGATGAGGAATTGATTGAGGAAGGAGCCATTCTTACCTGCATTGGAATTGCTGATGGGCCAGCAGATATCGACTTGATCCCACCAATATGAGGTACTAGAATGGAACAAGGTCTGATGGTTGCCATTGTGGTCAATGTCGTTGGCATCACCATTGCCATCTGGTTCCTACGCAGTAGATTGTTGGCGAAACTTGCTGAAGTCGAAGCTCGAAAAACACGCAAGCACGAAGATTAGCGTGAGAGCCATCCTCGATAATAGAAGAAGCCGAGAATCAGTGTGCTGGTCACCCCCATCAGGACCAAGATTTCTGTAAACCCAAACATCTCATTTGATGCACCAAATACCTCGATGTTCATTCCGAAAATCGATGCAATCGCGGTGATGGGGAACATAAGTGTGGCGAGAATCGTCAGGATGCGAATGACATCGTTCGCCTCTGCCTGTGTTTCAGCTAGACGCATAGTCGATTGAGACAGATATGTATCGCGTGTGCTGGCTGCACCGGCGTTGTAGCTCTCAACGTCATTCTTGAGTTTGTCCAGTACATCAAAGATGTCTTGCCAGTACATCGTGCACGATTCAGTAATGTATTCCTGATCTGGTCGCATCATTCGACTGACAACATCGTGCAACGGTGTGACCGACTTGGAAATTTCACGCAAATCCTGCTTGAGTTCGTGCAACTCTTGTAGCAAATCAGGGTGCCTGACATTGGGGTCGAATACTCGATCTTCCAACTCGTCAATTCTTTCCGAGTAGCCACCCAGAATGCGATACCAATCGTCCGCAATCGCGTCGAGCATCTCATACAGTAGGTATTCCGCACCCAATGCAACTCGGCGCTGAATCTTTTTCGAGCCAAATCGGCGGGCGAAATTCTTCACCGCTGGCATGGCGGAATGGCGTACGGTCACCAGCAAATCTTCGGTAACGAAAACACACAGAAACTCCGTATCGATTTCTCGATCAGCGTCACGAGGACGAACGACGACAAATCGGTGATTATCATAGACGTAGGCCTTGGGCACCGGTTCCTTGAAGCAGTCCTCTACGGCCATCTCGTGATAGCCCTGGGTGAGCAACCATTTCCGCTCATCTGCATCGGGATTTCGAATATCGACCCAGGCGAGACCCTCGGCTGCATCTAGAGCAGCGGATAGGTCCGCAACGGCGATTTCCTCGCCGTGCTTGGCGCTGTCTCCCGACACGCGCAGTGTAATGGTCGCCATGGTTGACCGGCCGAGGGCTCCCATTCAAGGATTCCGCTGCGATTTAATTATCGAAACATGTGCATTTTTGCAATGTGGTGGGGAATATATATTGGAAAAACACGTTGTAATTCATTTCGAGCGTGCTCTGCAAATCGATTCAATTGTGACTTGTCTATATTCTTGCAAATGGTTGGCTGCCCCCACGGTTCAAGTCGTCCAAACTTTTCAACATCAGGAATAATCGCCCCCGAATCACTTAGGTATTGCTGATCACTGGTGGAATACTGCCCGACTGGCAACTGAATCTTACCCTTGAACACCTTCTTCGTATGAACTGAACCAGGATTCAAACTTAGAATATTCACATCGAGAGAATACAGAGGAAGCACCAAAAACCGTTCCAATTCTTCTTGCAGACTTTCAAATGTATCCTCGGGCGCACCAATAATCCAACCTGCTGCCACTTCTATTCCTGCGTTGTAGCAACACAGTACAGCGATATTATTCATGTCAGCAGTCGCTCGCTTGTTGTAGAATTCTAACTTATCATCATTCATTGATTCCAGACCTAGGAAGATTCGCATGCACCCACTGTCTGCGAGTTGTTGGGCGAATTGAACGCCATTTTCTGTGAAATGGTTGACTCGCCCATAGCAATTCCAAGGGATTCCAATATCCTGTAGAATCTCCAACAATTCTGGAAGTTGGGGATGCGCCAAGAAATCATCATCGTGAAATTCTAGCGCTTCTACCGTCCGATGAGTCAATAGATGTGCCAAATCATCCTTGAAACGATCCAGTGAACGAGGGACCCACTTCCCGTTCTGTGCTCCAGATGTACAGAAGTGACAGGCTTCTGGGCACCCCTTACTCATGATGATTGAAATTGGTTCAAGATCCCCCATCTTACGCTTATTGGATGCACGATGCTTGACACCTGGGTGAATCAGATCGTATGCGAATGAAGGTCGAGGCCACAAATCCGGGTCGAAATTTCGAGAGGGATGAGTGAACTTTGGCCACATCCATTCTCCAGTTTCATCGAGGATTCGCTTTGTCATTCCGCGTGCGGTCGAGGGAAACGTTCCCATCCAGTTTTCATGACTGAAAATCTCACGAATTGCATTGACGCCTTCACCACGAACCACAATGTCAGCGTTGCTTGTTTCAGGATGCAATGTTACGTGAGGGCCCCCTACAATGACGATGATTCCATCACCACGAATATCTTCGCAGAATTGCAGTTGACGATGATGTGTCAGCGTATACGTGGTCAACATGACGATGCCTAGGTCCGCGCCCTGAAGCCAAGACTTCACCGCTGCACGACATCCCTCATCACCGAGATGCTCCTCATCGAAATATCGAATGTTCTTGGACCATTCAGGACGAATTTCTCGGATGGCTGACCCCAACATCAAGAGGCCAAGTCCAGGAAGATGAGCTCCTGTTTGGCCAATGCGTTTGCCTGGAGGCACGAAGGCTTGATTCACCAAAGCAAATCGGAT
>Ga0208765_1000297_pt1 | contig 32759 bp, 22 predicted proteins | sample ETNtaG_2_FD_185783 | JGI IMG/M metagenome (GOLD analysis project Ga0208765, IMG submission 185783) | Marine microbial and viral communities from oxygen minimum zone, Eastern Pacific Ocean - ETNP201406SV203 (SPAdes) (version 2) | ecosystem: Environmental > Aquatic > Marine > Oceanic ...
TATTACTCCTAAAATAAATGTAGCTGTTAGATAGGCTGTAGTTAATCTAAAACTATTTCTTAATAATTCTCGTCTGGCTAAAACTAAACTTAAACTGCTAATAATAATTACGAATAAACTAAAGGTAAAAGCAGAAGGTAAATCAAAATTTAATATCCAATCCTCCCTAGATTTGCTAACAATAAAAGCACTAGTAAACCCTGCAAAAGTCATAAACAAAGAAGCTATTCCAAACCACAGCATCATTTTAATAGCACGTCTGTTTTTATTATTTCTATTTATATTATTCATCTATCTTAAAAATTTGTCTAGCAGTAAAACAATTTGCATTAAAGTTAAATAAGAAATACTGGCTAACATTAATTTTTTTGCATTTAAATCTGTGCTTTTTATAAATAATTTTACAGCATAAAAAATTAAAAACAACCCTATAATTAAAACTAAACCTAATCCATAAATACTCAAAAATAAATCTCCTGTTAGATTAAAGGCAGGAATAATTGACATTAGAACCGCCCATATAGAATAAAATAATATTTGTGATGTCGTAGATCTATCCTTTTTTCCTGTTGGCAACATCTTAAATCCAGCTTTTTCGTAATCTTTGTTCTGCATCCAACCTATTGACCAGAAATGTGGAAACTGCCAAAAAAATTGCATTAAAAATAACATAATAGCTTCAATACCAATTTCTCCAGTAGCAGCTACCCATCCTAACATAAAAGGTATAGCTCCTGGAATAGCGCCAACAAAAACAGACAGAGGTGTAATTAATTTTAGCGGTGTATAAACAGATGTATATAAAAAGATAGAAACAGCTGCAAGCAATGCTACCTTAGAATTAATTATATATAATAATACAAGACCAATTACAGTTAAGAATATCGCCAATATTAATGCCGTATTTACAGATACTTTATTTGTGGGTAGAGGTCTATTTTTTGTCCTACTCATCAAAGCGTCTAAATCTCTTTCAATAATTTGATTGTAAACATTTGAGGCAGCAACAACAAAAATACCTCCAAAAATTAATAGCATTAAAACCTTAATATCAAACTCCTTGAACCCTAACATATAGCTAATAAATGATGAAAAAACTACACTTAGAGTAAGCCTGAATTTTGTTAAATCAAATAATGATTTTATGGTCATATTTTTTTGTTACAAAAGATAAAAATTTTGAAATTCAAATATAAGTCTAATATCTAATTAGACAAATTAAAAAAGGTTAAAGTAAATGAATTTTTCTAATCCTGAACTTGGAAAATAATTGGCAATGAATAAGGTACAATTACTGCCTTCCCTCTTTGTCTACCTGGCTTCATTTTTGGCAATAGATTGATCACTCTTACAGCTTCTTTTTCCAGCCTTGGATGTGGAGCTCTTGCTCTCACTCCCATAACAGATCCTGTTCTGTCAATTTTGAAGATCACACTAATTCTCTGTCTTCCGGTTAGTCCAAGATCTCCTGCCAATTCAGTATTGAATTTCCTTTGAACAAATTTGGCAATTTTATCAGACATACATTGCCTTTTTGTTTCATTATTTCCTTTATCACATCCAGGGAAAACTGGAACATTTTCAATTATTGCAAAAGGCACCTCTACATCTTCATACTCATCAACTTCAATATCTTCGATATCTATCTCCTCCTCTTGATCGGTTTCAGTTGACTCAATAACAGTTTCCTCAACTTCTTCTTCATCTTCGACTATCTCAATAACCTCAGGAGCAGGTGGTGGTGGTGGTGGTGGTGGTGGTGGGACTACTTGTTCAGTAACTGGGACCTCCTCCTCGTCTAATGCGTCCATGCTAACCTTGTCCAAATCTAAATCAGATTTGTCATAAACCTTGTAGTTTATAGCTCCATAGGCTAGGAACACCATCAAAGCTAATCCTATAGCAAAATACAAGGAACTATTTCTTCCTATATCAGCGTTCGGATTTTTTTTGATCTGCATTATTACCTTAGTTTGGAGGGTAAAATAACCAATTATTTAAATAAAAAGCAAGGGGATTATGATTTTTTAATACTGTTTTTTAATAACAAAAAACTGCAGCCAATTATTGTCCCTAGAGCATTGAACCAAATATCAAGCAGTTCTGCTGCTCTATAGTGTACTACCTTTTCTTGTAAAAATTCTATAAAAACTCCAAACAATATTGAGAATATGAAAAGATATATTAAAGTTTTATTTATAAATATATCCTTAAATGGGATATACCAAATAAGACAGAAAAAAAAATAAATTGCTGTATGGACTAACTTGTCTAAATTCTCTAAATAAGAACCCTCTGTCTGTAGTTCAATCTTAATCAATGAAATGAACAATATGAAAATTGAATAAAAAAATGCAAGTAAAAAATTCGTTTTAATCGACACCAATAAGTTTTTTATATTGCTGAGCTGAAAGTAAATTGTTTACTCCGTTTATATTATCAATCTCTATCTTTATCATCCATCCATTTCCATAGGGATCATTATTTACATCCTCTGGAGTACTATCTAATGACTCATTAAACTCAATTATTTTTCCCGCAATTGGAAGGAATAAATCTGATACTGTCTTAACAGCTTCAACTGTACCAAATATCTCATCAGTATTTAAAGATTCCCCAACAGTTTCTACTTCTACATAAACTATATCACCTAATTCTCTCTGCGCAAAATCTGTAATACCTACAGTTGCAATTTTTCCATCTACCGAAATCCATTCATGATCTTTTGTGTATTTTAAATTTAAAGGTGTCTCCATTTTTTTAATTTAATTTCCAAAATTATATCTCATTGTAAATCCTGATCTAATAGTTGTTTGCGGAAATGCTGTTGAAATGGCATATTCTGAAAAAGAATAATCAAAATAAAAAATCCCAGTTAAATTTTTACTAAAAGCATAATCCGCAGAATACTTTAAATTCAATATTGTTTGACCAGAGGTTACTTGATTATTATCCAAATCCAAATATCTAACAATAGTTTTATTATTCCTAATAGAAAAATCGGCTTTCATCACTAAATCACTTTTAATTAATTGTCTTGATCCAGCTAATCGTGACCTAATTTGGAGATCTTTAATTCTATAGCCCAGCCCAATAATATATTCATTTCCTTGAATCTCAGTTAATAGGTTATTGTCAAAACTTAAAGACAATAGTCTATCCTTCCTTATCTCTGCCAAAACTTTAAAAGAATTTTTCATTTCCATATCTAATTTAAATAATGGACTGAACTGTTCCATTAAATTAATATTACTGTAAAGAAATTCATTTTTATAATTATCTGATTGATCCAATACTTCAGGGTCCTGAGAGAGGAAATCTAAATCTGGATTTCCAGGTTGGAAATCTAAATTAGATCTAAACTGATTTATAGTATAAGTTGAGTTATATCCATGTGTTATAGAAAATCTTTTAAAGTTCTTTTTAAACCATTTTAGTCTCATAAACCCAGTATATCTTAATGTCCAGTTTGGTATAGGAATATCTCTAAAGGCTCCTAGACTAACCTTGCTTGGGTCAGCCCCAGAATATGCTGATAGGAAGGCTGGTAATAAGACTGACTGATTGGTTCTGCCATATCCAAGTGGGAATCCGTCTAAATCACCATCCTCAAAATTATTTGAATTACTAAAATCAATTCCTGCATTAAGAGCTAAACGTCTTGCAATAATTAATCGGTTATTTCTAAAAGTGTCAAACGTCTCAGAGCTATTTTCATCACTATTTGAAAATGCTGTTTTTATAAGCATGGTAGAGATATTAAAGTTTCCTAAAGTATTTCTAATTAGTGCATTGTAATCATCACTTAGTCCATCATTATTGCTGTCAACTGTATTAAAAGTCTCAGTAATATTTTGTGAATACGTTCTTCCTCCTGTTAAATCAATTTTTAAATCCTTAATTGGAACTATATTGGCAGAAAAATTTAAGTTCTTATTTGTAACTTCGGAATATTGCTGATTGAATTCTGGGAATACTGTTAGCCATCCATTTCTAGCTGCTAAATATCTTATATCTCTTTGACTTCCAAAGACATAACCAAATGTTGGTTTAAAAGATCCTATAAAATCAGGTGTCTGTAAATATCCTGGAAGAAATGTTCCATTATTTTCAGCATAATTAAATTGAATTCTCTTAACAGCAGTTAGCAATTCAATTAATGAGTTAACAAAAGGAGAAGTCTTTTTCTTAGTTTTATTATTTGATGTGTTTGAGTTTCCAAACCCTGGTCCCGATTTAGCACCTGCCGAATTATTCTTAGTAAGACCTATATATTTATAGAATTTTGACATGTCTAATACGCCATTAAAATTATGAGTATTTGCATTTGAAATGGTATTCCCCAAATCATAAACCTGGCCATTAAGGGATAAATTCCCAAAAAGATCAGAACCTTTTTGCCATTGAAAATCTCCAGTATATGAATACATAGCTCTAATAAAGCTAAATGTTGGTATTTTATCAATTGGCAATTGATAATTAACTGCAAGTTGTTGAGTTTGTCGATTAGGATCGCCTATATCAAAAAATCTATTCCATACATCTAAGCTAGGGTCCTGGCTACCATTAATTATATCATCTATGAAATAATTTCTAACAATATTATTGTTCGCAGCAGAGTAATTTATATTTAATCCATCTGAAATTGGATAGGTAAAACTATACTGAAAATCAAAAGTATAATTTCTTCTAAAGAGTTCCTGCATAGCAATATTCCCCTCTGCTAAATCAATATCTCTAAATTTTTGTTTATTGAATTGTCTAATAAAATCTGTATTAATTGATAAATTTGAAGGAAGAAGATTTAGATTAAAATCTTTTAAGATCTTAAAATATTTACCCGTAAATAAAGAGTCATTATTTTTGAATGGCTCTAATTTTAGAGAATTAAAATTAAAATTATAACTAGCCCCTGCTCGAATATTTTGATCTAACATACTTTCAATTTCATAGTCCCTATGTTCAACTTGATTATAAGAGTAATTGAACGTGAAATTTTCTATGTTATAAAATCTTGGTTTATTATCGCCTGTTCTTTGTTTGCTTACTCCTATTAGATTAATACTCTTTCTTTTTGTATAATCCTCAGACTGTTGTAAAATATTATTTTTTTCCTCTTGGGTTTCTGCAGCATCTAACCTAGACTTTAGTTTAATATCTCTATACTGTTGGTCATATTCAGGCGTTATAAGCTCTTCTCCCTGACCATAATTAAATGGGATATTAAGGCCCCATTTTTTAGGAAACAATTGACCAACATTTATATTAGAGACTAAATCATATTGCTTCTTGTCAATTTTATCTCTCTCACTAGGGCCTTGTTCAATAGATCCAAAACCATTTGTACTTTGTCGTGCAGTTGCGCTTATAGTCATAAAGTCAGCAATATTAGAGTCCAAAGCTAATGTAGCTGCCCAACCACCTTTATTATCCATATCAGATAATCTTAACTCATTAAACCATACCTCGGAACAGACATTCATGTTGTCCTGTCTAGGATTCTTAACTCCTACCATCAGAGCCCTAATATCTCCAAAATTAGGATTTCCTTTTATAGCAACTCTATGCTGTCCTATACTATGTTCTGAAAATTCTCCTACTGACTCCTCGTCAACTATGTCATTTATTACATTATAAAAAGTAGCATTTGGACTTCCTAGAGTTCCATTAAATATTGCAAGAGATTTAATTGTTTCCAAAGCACTTATTGGTAAGTTAATTTCATTAACTTCTGGCCAAACAGATTGAGGATTAAGAGTAGCGGAAGATGATTTTTTAAGAGGAATTTCTATTTGATAATAATTCTCTGACAAATCATTTCCTATTCTAACAAATCCAACTACATCTCCATCAGTTAAGCCAGGCGATGAACCGTCTTCTGCGTGAATAAACATTCTCATTCTTTTAAATTGCCTCATATCAACATTTAAGTTTTTGTAAACCGCTCTTGAATCTTCAGGCTCTAGGTCACATACATTTAAAACCAATGATTGTTCATTTTGTCTGACAATAGTATTATTGTTATTAAATTGTTCACGCTCAACCCCTGGTGGAGAAACATAGCTTTCTTCATTTTCCTGTATTCCAATAGTTCCAGTTGAAAAATCTGTGTTATCATTGTTATTGTCTAGCTCTTGATCTAATGTTAACAAATATTTTCTCCAATCACTTCTTACTAAATCAAGTGATCCAAATCTAAAAACTGTATTGTTTGAAAAATCATTTAGATACATTCTAATAAATCTAATTGATCTAAAATCAGAAATTCCACCTATTTCGTTCGTAGGTTCATTTATAGGGATTCTAAATTGATACCACTTAACTAATTCAGAATTTCCATTTGGTAGTGTGACATTTTTCTCTTTTCTATCCTTAATAAATTGATTATTAATATCTGCTAAACTATTTGGAGTAATTTCTAATTCATATTCAAAATAGCTATCAATAGTATTCATTGTATTATCTCTATTGATATCTTCTACATCAGGTTGAGATGATGACCCTCTGTCAGTATCAGAAATGGTTTCTGGAGAATTCCCATCTAAACCATTATACATTTTATATCTATCAAAAATATTTCCAGACTGATTTAAGAAATATTTATAATTATCCATTGCTGGATCTTCAAGATTAGCAAAACTTGGAAATGAAATTGCTTCCTCTTGATCATCATAACCGTCCATTCCAACATCTTGATTTATTCGCTCTTGACCTAAAGAAGAGAAAGAATAAATTAGAGATTGATTCTGTGGAACAACTGTCCCCCACACTGTCTGTGGTAAAAGACTAATATCACCGTCCTCTGGCAGACCATTCTCATATTGTTTTCTTCCATCCCTTATTACATCTTCTGAAATATTTCCAAGATTGAACGTTAATTTTCCTCCATTATTCTCAGAATCATTTAAAAATGGATCCATAAGCCAAAATTCAATATATTCTACATTTGATTGCTCAAAATCTGTAGTATTAATTAGTCTAGTAATCCCTGCCCAACTATTTTCTGGACTATCCAAATCTCCATTTACAGCTTCAGTATCCATATTATATGGTCCTCTTATGTTAGGATAAAAATTTAAGTCAAGAGAATTAATTACAGTTGTCTGTCCTTGTACTAAATCTACTTGTGGAAAAATTTCATCTATAAAAATCCTTCTAGAATATAAGTCTGATATCTCTTCATCGGTTATTTCATTTGGCCTTTGACTACTATAAAAAACAGGATCTATTGTATACCAATTCAATAATGCTCTATCAAAACCGTTTTGTATTCCATTATTATCCTCATCGCCTTGGTTATAGATCATTCCCAATTCTCTAGGCCTACTAGATAAATACCATGATTGTGGAGACAATAAATCAATTACATTCTGAGATCCCTCAAAATCATCAATATAAGACGTAGCTTCTCCATTAAAATTATTTCCTTTTGGTGCTCCAGGAATTAAATATGCCAGTTCACCACGAATAGATAAATTTGATGTGGCTTCAGTTTCTATATTTGGCAACTTATTAACTAGTCTTGTCAAGATTGGCATTTCTGAAGAAAAATTTGCATCAATACCAAATATTGTGTTATTAATTGGCTCTGTCCCATAATTTGCTTTTTGAGTTAAGGGTCTTTCATTTAAATTTAATAATGTAGTTGATGCAATAAATTTTTCACTAAACTGATGTTCAATGTTGAATCCTGAAAATCTCTTAGTTTGTTGACCAAAAACCGCATTATTTTCAACACTCACATTAATAGGTGTATTAGATGATTGAAGAGCAGGATCTAATATTTGAACTGTTCCTAGCTGGTAATTCACAGTGTAATCAACTCCTTCAACTAATACTCTTCCCCCTGCAGTAACAGTTACCGATCCTCTTGGAACATTGTAGGCTCCAATTGGAATTCCGCCACCAGAAGATGATTTATATCTTCCTGTTATTTGAAACTTATTCTTTTCTGAATCTTGAAGAGCAACAGTCTTAGTGGACTTATATAAGGAAGTATAAACATATTTTTGTTGATTCAAATTATAATCATTTTGATTATTCTGATCCCCTTCATAATTTTCTGCAGAATTCAATCTTAATCTTTCAAATAAAAATTTACCAAATGGCTCTGCCTTAGTAAAAACTATCTTTCCATTTTCTTGTATTACTGTAATTCCAGGAACAAAATCAAAAAACCCATCACCAGAGAGTTGTGGATCATTATTGAAATTTAACCTGTCGAAATTAAATAGATTCAATAAAGGCATTTCATTTAATTGCTGTTCTCCTGGCTGAGGCTCTGGGAATGGAGTTGATTCAACTGGGCTAATATAATTTAATGCAGAAGATTCGTTGTAAAAAATATTTAATTTAAAATCTTCCTTTTCTAATTGAAAAGCTCCTGTACTATATATATTTTTCATCATTAAGTCCCACATTGGTTCCTCAACGCTACTTACAGTACTTTTTAGCATTTTTAACACCAAATTATTTGAGTTTACAATAGTATTTGATTGAGAGACTGAGACCTCTGTTGCTTGAACTCCATCATTAGCAAATTCACCAACTTGAAATACTTGATTACCAACAGTAAATTGGAAAGCAACAGCTAATATTTCATCATTTTCTAACTTCTGATTTAATGAAATATATCCTAATTGATTATTAATTTTATAATCCATGCCCTCTCTTAATTTTCTTGCATTTTCTAACTTACCATACCCAAATCCTTCTGTTACATTTGGGACTAAAATTCCTGTCTGCAATGTTGATATATCTCTAATAGCATCAGTTAGCTGAGATGAAATACCTCCTATAGATGTTGGATCAAAACCGTTATTACTATTATCAGGATATGCAGATGGACCTACGTAGACATTAACAGAAGAAGAGACAAAAGATGATTCTCCTAAATCCTGAAAAGCAACTATATTTCTTACATCATTTATTTGATTGTTTCTATTAGTAACCCAGACTTCACTTCTAGTAATTTGGACATTAGAGTTTATGAAAGGATAGTTTAATAATGCTTCATCATATTTATCTCTAAAATAATGACTTAAGAAAAAATGTCTATTCTCGTCGTAATCTAAAGCTCTAAATTCAAATTCCTGAATAGTTCCTCCCCCCTGAGAAACCACTGATCTTGATTCAGATTTTTGTTCTGAAAAAACAGCTGTAACTCTTGTTCTGCCAAATTTTAATTCAGTTTTAAATCCAAATAAGCTCTGTGCTCCAGATATCAACGAACTATTAAGCGGCATACTCACATTACCTACCTCAATTTTTTGTATTATATCATCCTCTGTAGGTTCATATTCTAATTTTAATAAATTTTGAAAATCAAATGTAGATTGAGTGTCAAAATTTGCATTAACTTGAACTCTTGTCCCCACCTTTCCAAGCAAGCTTAATCCAATTCGTTGATCAAAATCAAATGTAAGATTACTTCTATTTCTTGGAGAAAAAGAAGGATTGTCTTGTTTAGTGAATAACATTCCTAGATCAACTTCTATGGATCCTTGTGGGACAACCTCAATTGTATTGCCTCCAAATATATTTTCAAAAATTTTAGAGTTGACATATATCTCAGGAATGAGATTTTTTTGCATTTCATCTGTACCGTCTTTCTTGCCTTCAGCAGCATCAATTTTTGATTTATAGTATTCCTTTAAGTCTTCAACTAAAATTAATTTTTTATATTCTTCAGGACTTAAAATAATTGGATAGTTAATGTTATAATCCGAAACACTCAAGTTATAATAATACATATCACTAATTGGGTCATATTGATAATTTTCAATATAACTACTTGGAGTTGGTAAGTTGATTTCACCAAAAGAAATTTCCTGATTAGCTATAGAGTCCTGAATTGTTGAAGAAGACGTCTCTTGAGCAATCAAAAAACTAGTATAAAAAATAGACAATAAAAACAGCCCTGAAAATCTTATTTTCATTAAACTAAAAGTAATTTTGTTCAAACTTTGTTACAAATTTTTTAAAGTCTCTTTAATAATACTTTCTACTGAAATATCTGGGGTTTCTAGCACAATCTTGTCAACCAGTCTTTCAGAGGACCTTTTATTAATTCCTAAGACTTCTAATGCAGATAACGCTTCTTCTTTATTAGTATTGTTTGAAGAAGTAATTCCTTCATCTAAATCATATACTTTTAGAATTTTGTCTCGGAGGTCTATTATAACTCTTTGAGCAGTTTTTGAGCCAATGCCTTTAACAGATTGTATTAATGAAACGTTTTCTCTTGATATAGCATCAATTATTTGATCAGGAGAAATTGATGATAGCATAGTTCTTGCGATATTTGAACCAATGCCATTAACAGATATTAAAAGTCTGAAAATTTCTCGTTCCTTTATTGTATAGAATCCGTAAAGTGTATGAGAATCCTCTTTAATTTGAAGATGGGTATATAATTTTAAATTTTCATTATCTGGAATTTGTGAGAATGTATTTAAAGAAATATTTATTAAATAGCCTATTCCATTAGATTCAATCACAACACTAGTTGGAGTTTTCTCAACTAATCTTCCTTTAACATGAGTTATCATAATAAGAATTTAAAGACTCAAATTTACTAAAATTATCACCATAATACTTAAATAAAAAATTAAAGTGCTAAGGAGATTTAATAAAATTCAGATTTCTTGTTAATCCCTTATATCCTGTTCTTTTAACAGCTGAATCTTTAAAAATTTTATTGAAAGTTTCTTCAGTAATTTCATTCCATTCATCTCTACTCATTTTCATAAGTTCAGAGCTAGACTGGAATAAAGGCTCCTTATGAGGTTTTGAAAATTTATTCCATGGGCAAACATCTTGACATATATCGCATCCAAAAACCCAATCATCAAATTTTCCTTTAAATTCTTGAGGTATATTTTCTTTTAATTCAATTGTGAAATATGAAATACATTTGCTTCCATCTACTACATATGGTTCAGTTATTGCTTCTGTTGGACATGAATCTATACATGCTGTACATTGCCCACAATGATCAGACTCAATTATATCATAATCGAGGTCTAAATCAATTATAAGTTCTGCTAAAAAATAAAATGACCCAACCTGCTTAGTAATTAAATTTGAATTTTTTCCAACCCAACCTATACCACTTTTGGCGGCCCATGCTTTTTCTAGGATTGGTGCTGAATCAACAAAAGCCCTTCCATGAACATCCCCAATTTTATCTTTTATAAATGTTAGGAAAAAATTTAACTTTTCTTTTATTACATAATGGTAATCCATGCCATATGCATATTTTGAAATTTTTGGGGCTTCCTTATTTTGTAAATCTTCAGGATAATAATTGTATGTAAGAGAAATTATACTCTTTGCATCATCAACTAGTTTTGTAGGGTCAAGACGCTTTTCAAAATAATTCTCCATATATTTCATTTCTCCATTCATCTTCATCTTCAACCATTTCTCTAATCTTGGAGCTTCATCTTCTAAAAATTCTGCTCTACTTATTCCACAAGAAATAAACCCTAATCTCTTAGCTTCATTTTTAATTAATGCTGTATAATGTTTTTTATTTTTCAACTATTGAAAAAATATTTAGGAATTAGAATAACCCCTTCTGACTAGATTTAGGTGTTCGTCCTAAATGTTTATATGCAAGCTCTGTAACTTGACGACCTCTTGGTGTTCTCATGATAAAACCCTGTTGAATTAGAAAAGGCTCATAGACTTCTTCAATTGTTTCAGAATTTTCACTAACTGCAGTGGAGAGGGTAGTTATTCCTACAGGACCTCCTGCAAATTTGTCTATAATAGTAGTCAATATTTTATTATCCATTTCATCAAGTCCATTAATATCAACATTTAAAGCTTTTAAGCTACTCTTAGTTATAGATATATCTACGGAACCATCACCCTTAATTTGGGCAAAGTCTCTAATCCTTCGTAATAATGAATTAGCAATTCTTGGTGTACCTCTACTTCTACCAGAAATTTCAATAGCTGCTTCCATAGAAATTTTTACATCTAGAATTTTTGCACTTCTTTCAATAATAGTAGATAAAATCTCTGAAGAATAATATTCCAGTCTATTCCTGATTCCAAATCTAGCCCGCATTGGAGCAGTTAATAATCCTGATCTTGTAGTAGCCCCAACTAATGTAAAAGGATTTAAATTAATTTCTACTGATCTCGCATTTGGGCCTGATTCTATCATAATGTCAATTTTATAATCCTCCATTGCAGAATACAAGTATTCTTCAACAACTGGGCTTAGCCTATGAATCTCATCAATAAATAAAACATCTCTCTCTTCAAGATTAGTTAACAGTCCTGCTAAATCAGCTGGCTTATCTAAAATAGGTCCAGAAGTTACTCTTATTCCAGCTTCAAGTTCTCTTGCTAATATATGAGCAAGAGTTGTTTTTCCAAGTCCTGGAGGTCCATGAAATAAGGTGTGATCTAATGCGTCACCTCTTTGATTTGAAGCTTGAACAAAAATTTTCAAATTGTCAATAACTTGATCCTGTCCACTAAAATCTTCAAAAGAATTAGGTCTTAAATTATTCTCAAACTCCTTCTCCTCAGGAGATAAATTAATTGATGAAGGATCTAAATTTTCATTCATAAAAACAAATATAAAGAAAAAGCCTTTCTAAAAAGAAAGGCTTTAAAATTAATGACTTAATATAGAGCTAATATTCTTCTTCTCCCTTTTTAAGCGGAATATGTTGTGGGACAAAATCCTCTTTATATCCAGGTTTGCTGTAGTCATAAGGCCACCTATAAACTTCTGGAATTTTTCCTTGCCAGTTTCCGTGAATATGCTTCATTGAAGCAGTCCATTCTAAAGTTGTAGAATTCCAAGGATTTTGTGGAGCCCTTTTACCATAGAAAATACTATAGATAAAATTATATAAGAAAACAATTTGTATTAAAGATCCTATTATTGCAAACACTGTAATTATTGTATTTGTATCTGCTAAATCGTCAAACAATGGAAAGTTTGAATTGGTATAATATCTCCTAGGAAGTCCCGCCATTCCTATAAAATGCATTGGGAAAAAGACGCCATAGGCACAAACAGCTGTTACCCAAAAGTGTATATATCCAAGGTTTTTATTCATCATCCTTTGAAATAGTTTAGGGAACCAATGATAAATTCCTGCAAGCATACCATATAGTGCTGAAATACCCATCACCAAATGAAAATGTGCTACGACAAAATACGTATCATGGACATTAATATCTAATGCACTGTCACCTAGAATTAGGCCTGTTAAACCTCCTGTAATAAAGGTAGAAACGAAAGCTATTGCAAATAGCATCGCAGGATTAAATTGAATGTTTGCCTTCCATAATGTAGTTATATAGTTGAAAGCTTTTACAGCTGATGGTATCGCAATTAATAATGTAGTAAAGGTAAATACTGAACCTAAAAATGGATTCATCCCTGTTATAAACATATGATGTCCCCACACAATAGTAGATAAAAATGCTATAGCCAGTATTGACATTATCATAGCTTTATACCCAAATATTGGTTTTCTTGAATGAGTTGCAATTACTTCAGAAGCAATACCCAACGCAGGTAATAACACAATATATACTTCAGGATGTCCAAGGAACCAAAATAAATGTTCAAATAAAATTGGCGATCCTCCTTGATAATGTAAAACTTCTCCTTGAATAAAAATATCGGATAAATAGAATGAGGTCCCCAAACTTCTATCCATTATCAACAATAATGCAGCTGATAATAAAACTGGGAAAGAAATTACACCAATTATTGCAGTAATAAAAAATGCCCATATTGTTAATGGCATTCTAGTTAAAGTCATTCCTTTAGTTCTTAAATTAATAATTGTAACTATATAATTTAATGATCCTAAAAGAGATGATGCAATAAAGACTGCCATTGATACTAACCACAATGTCATGCCTAATCCTGATCCTGGCTGAGCTACCTCTAAAGCACTAAGCGGAGGATAAATTGTCCATCCAGCTGCAGCTGGACCAGCTTCAACAAATATTGAAGCTACCATAAGAACAGTTGAAACAAAAAACAGCCAATAAGCAATCATATTTAAAAATCCTGTAGCCATATCCCTAGCCCCTAATTGAAGTGGGATCAAAAGATTACTAAAGGTTCCACTAAGTCCAGCCGTTAATACAAAGAAGACCATTATTGTTCCATGCATAGTAACTAATGCCAAATATATGTCTGCATCCATTACACCTTCTGGAGCCCATTTCCCTAGAAGAAATTCAAAAATTAAATTAGGATCTTCTGGCCAGGCTATTTGCATTCTAATTAATGAAGACATTACTATACCTATAATACCCATAAATATAACTCCAGTAAAAAGATATTGTTTAGCAATCATTTTATGATCCTGACTAAAAATATACTTTGTTATAAAAGTCTCTTTGGGGTGATGTTCCTGATGATCTTTTTCAAATTCTATATATTCTGACATATCTACAATTTTAATTTTGAGCTATTAATGAGTTCTTAAAAACGGTTTGTTGATTTATCCACTTATCAAAATCTTCCTGTGATTCAACAATTATTTTCATTTGCATATTGTAATGAGATTTTCCGCAAATCTTATTGCAAAGAAGGATATAATCAAAATCATATGGGTCAAGAGGTTCTTCTCCCTTTTTAATTAATTCCTTACTTTTTTCATCTCTAATCTGATTAATTGTAAGAACTTTATCTATCATATTTGAGGTATTCCTCATCTCTTCAGTTGTTATAGTGGGGGTTAATAAGAACTGGGTTACCATTCCAGGCACACAATTCATTTGGGCTCTAAAATGAGGCATATATGCCGAGTGTAATACATCCTGTGAACGCATTTTAAATAATACTGGCTTATTAACTGGTAAGTGTAGTTCAGTAGTTATGATATCATCACTAGCGTTTGGATCAGACTCGTCAATTCCAAGAATATTCGCTCGATCTATATCAATTAATCTGACATTACTTTTCCCTAAAGAATTATCATTGCCAGCATATCTTGCTTTCCAATTAAATTGCTGAGCATATAATTCAACTACCATAGGATTATCATCCTGAGATATATTCATTACATCGGCCCAAGTTAATAGCCCATAAGTAATAAAGCCTGTGAGAACCACTGCAGGGGTTAATGTCCAAATTAGTTCAAGTTTATGATTATCGGTATAGAATAGCGCTTTATTCCCTTTTTGACCTTTATATTTATAAGCAAAATAATGAAGCAGAAACTGAGTAATTGTCTGTACAATAAATATTAATGCTAATGTGCTAATCATTAATGTATCGTTCTTTACACCATGTTCTGATGCTGCATCAGTAATAAGAGGGAAATGACCATATTTTATAATGCATATAATGGTAATACCATATATAAAGGCAAGAAAGCCTAACATCAACCTTGCATTAACTCTATTATCTTTGTCGTTGGCAATTTGAGAATCATCTACTTTTTCTCCTTTTAAGGCACGAGTCAAATCAAAAATTTTGATCATCTGCCATATTGCAATTGAAATAAAAATTAATATTAATGTTATAAAAAGTGTAATCATTCGTTCAACAATATTTTAATAATGAAAATTTTCACTCTCCTTTATAAAAGGATTCCCTTTTGCTAAAAGCGGTGCCTTAGAAAGTGAATAAAAAACTAGTATTATAAATAATCCTGCAAATAGTGCCAGAGCGCTAATTTCTGGCAACCCAAATCCCCATCTATCTCCAACAGTTGCAGGCATAATCATATTATATACATCCATATAGTGTCCTACAAGTATTATCATTCCAGCCATAACTATAAACCAAGGAATTCTTTTATAATCACTATTCATTAACACTAAAAATGGAAAAATAAAATTCAGTGCAAACATAGTAAAAAATGGAATAGTATAGTCCTCTATTCTAGTGACAAAATAAGTTACCTCTTCAGGAATATTTGCATACCATATTAGCATAAATTGAGAGAACCATAAATAAGCCCAAAATACACTAAACCCAAACATGTATTTTGCCAAATCATGAAGGTGGCTGTCATTAACAAATTTCATATAACCTTTAGATTTTAAGTAAATTGTCATCAATGCTATTGTTGTTATTCCACTAACAACCATACTGGCAAAAACATACCATCCAAATAATGTGCTAAACCAATGAGGGTCAACACTCATTACCCAGTCCCAAGACATCATTGATTCTGTGTAAATATAAAAAACCATGAATCCAGCTGAAATTTGAAAATTTCTTTTAAAATTTTTATTGTCATTTGCAAGATCTTGAGCTAAAGAAAATTTTCTAGAAAAATATCTATATAAACTCCATCCTCCAATAAATATTAATCCTCTTATTAGAAAAGCAGATTTATTTAACCATCCTGCTTTTGCTTGTATCAATTTATCATGGGCAACAACATCAGGATCCATCCAAATAAATAAATGTTTGTCTGCAAAAAATGCTATAGCAAGCACAATTAAGGCTCCAGGCAACAAATAATATGTTATGGCCTGCATGACCCTAAATAATACTGGAGACCATCCTGACTGTGATGCATACTGAATTGCATAAAAAGCTAATGCTCCGAGTGAAATCATCATAAAGAAAAAGGCGGCTACATATAAGGCTGCATAAGGGCGATTATGAATCTGATGCATGACATGCTCTGCATGCTCATCATTGTGAGAAGATTCTTGTGAATCATTATGATGATCCTCATTAATTTGTTCCATATGCTCTGTTTGATCTGAATGTGATGATCCGTGAGAAGATTCATGAATTAACATTTCTTTCACTTGATCAATAGTCTTATGAGATTCCATATAACTATAGCCCCACCCTATACTTCCTAATAGAATTAGAGTAAATGAAAAAATCTTAATACCATTTGAAATTTTATACATATTATAATTCAATTATTTTTTTAAATCTGATTTTAATTTCATCACATATGATGTTACAAGCCATCTTTCATTTTCATTTAATTGATTCGCATGAGACCCCATGGTGTTTCTTCCATAATAGATAACATGATATACGCTTCCCTCAGTTATATCCCTTCCTTGATCCGAATAGTTTGGAATACCTAATATTTTTTCTCTTTTAAATAAGACGCCTTGTCCATCTCCCTTATTGCCATGACAAACTCCACAATAAATGTCGTATAATTCTTTAGCTTTAGTCATGCTTATTTCATCATCTTTTAATGGGTTCTGAAGATTATTTTTTGCTAATTCATATCCTGAATTTGAATCTTCATATTGATATAATGAATATCCTCTAGGGATAGTCCCATCAACAGGATTTAAAGCTGCTTGATTATTTTCAAAAAGAGTATTCTCTGCGTATGTCTCATATCCAATTGATTCATACATGTTAGGCATATATTCATAATTCGGGTACTCATTATTTTTACATGAACTAAAAAATAATGTGATAATTATTAATATTTTGTAAACTATCTTCATAATAATTAATGTTCTTTTGAATCAATTATATTAATTTCAACAGCGCCAGAATTCTTTAATATGTTTTTTAATTTTCCTGTAACCTCGCTAACAGATATTTCAATTAAGAAATGATCATCGGTAGTTCTAGGATCAGGATTTTCTGCAGTCTTAAAAGGCCACATTTTACTTCTAAGATAGAAAGTTATAACCATTAAATGAGCAGCAAAAAACACCGTTAATTCAAACATTATTGGAACAAAAGACGGCATATTTTCAATGTAACTAAAACTTGGTTTTCCTCCAATGTTTTGTGGCCAATCTGCAATCATTGTATAGTTCATCATTAATATTGCAACTGCAAATCCAATACATCCGTAAATAAATGATGCAATAGCTATTCTAGTTGGCTCCAGGCCTAATACTTTATCCAGACCATGAACATGGAATGGTGTATAGACTTCCTCTATATGATATTTGTTCTCCCTAATAGTCTTAACAGCAGATAATAAAATATCATCATCATTATAAAATGCACGAACTATTTTTGCAGGTTTCATTTTTTAATTATTTATTTATTACTGATGTTCTTTTATCAGCACCTGTTCCTGTTAATGATTTTCCAGATTCTCTTAATGTCTTATACTTCTCACCTGAAGTTTTTAATATTGTTTTCACTTCAGCCTGAGCTATTACAGGGAATGTTCTGGCATATAATAAAAATAATACAAAGAAAAACCCTATAGTTCCCATAAAAATACTAATATCAACAAAAGTTGGGGAGAACATAGTCCATGATGATGGCAAGTAGTCTCTATGAAGTGACGTGACAATAATTACAAAACGCTCAAACCACATTCCAATATTTACTACAATTGATATAAAGAATGAGAACATAATACTTGTTCTAAGTCTCTTAAACCACATAAGCTGAGGAGAAAAAACATTACATGTCATCATTGTCCAATAAGCAAAAGCATATGGTCCAGTTGCTCTATTTAAAAATGCATATTGTTCGTATTCTACTCCAGAGTACCAAGCAATAAAAAGCTCCGTAATATATGCTACTCCTACTATAGATCCTGTAATCATTATAACAATATTCATTAACTCTATATGTTGTACTGTAATATAGTCTTGTAAATTGCAAACTTTTCTCATAACAATTAACAAGGTTTGTACCATTGCAAAACCAGAGAAAATTGCTCCAGCAACAAAATAAGGGGGGAATATTGTAGTATGCCATCCTGGAATTACTGAAGTAGCAAAATCATAAGACACAATTGTATGCACAGATAATACTAAGGGTGTTGCTAATCCCGCTAGTACTAAAGATACTTCCTCGAATCTTTGCCAATCCTTTGCTCTGCCTGTCCATCCAAAACTAAGTATACTATATATCTTCTTTTGAAAAGGCTTAACTGCTCTATCTCTAATCATGGCAAAATCTGGCAATAAGCCCGTCCACCAAAATACTAGTGATACTGATAAATAGGTAGATATTGCAAATACATCCCATAATAAAGGAGAGTTAAAGTTAACCCAGAGTGACCCAAAAGTATTTGGGATAGGCACCATCCAATATCCAAGCCAAGGTCTACCCATATGAATGATTGGAAATAATCCAGCCTGAATAACAGAAAAAATTGTCATTGCTTCAGCTGATCTATTTATTGCCATTCTCCACTTCTGACGGAACAATAGTAAAACTGCTGAAATCAAAGTTCCAGCATGTCCTATTCCTATCCACCAAACGAAATTTGTAATATCCCATGCCCATCCAACAGTCTTATTTAATCCCCAAACTCCTATTCCTGTTGATATAGTATAAATAATACATCCCAGCCCCCATAAAAACATAGCAAGGGATATAGAAAAAACAATCCACCATTGCTTATTTGCTCTACCCTCAATAGGCCTAGCTATATCAACAGAAACATCATGATAAGATTTTTCTCCCGCTACTAATGGTTTCCTAATTGGTGCTTCGTAATGAGACCCCATACTTTTCTTTATTAATAATTATACTTTTTTATCGTTTCTTATTTTTACTTGATAAACTACATTTGGTTTTGTTCCTACCGAATCTAACAAATGATAGGCTCTTTTATCATTTTTTAATTTATATATTTCACTGTCTTTTTCATTTATGTCTCCAAACCTCATAGCTCCAGTAGAACACGCTGAAGCACAAGCACTATTGAATTCACCTTGAGCTACTGCTCTTCCTTCTAATTTTGCTTTTAATATAACAGCTTGAGTCTTCTGAATACAGAATGAACATTTTTCCATCACACCTCTTGACCTTACTGTAACATCAGGGTTTAATACCATTCGTCCAAGATCATCATTCATGTGATAATCAAACTCATCATTCTGATTATATAAAAAGAAATTAAATCTTCTAACCTTATATGGACAGTTATTTGCACAATACCTTGTCCCTACACATCTATTGTAAGCCATATGATTTTGACCTTGTCTTCCATGACTTGTTGCTGCAACTGGACATACAGTTTCACATGGAGCATGATTGCAATGCTGGCACATTATTGGTTGAAATGCTACTTGAGGATTTTCTGATGGGTTTTCAAGTTCACGAAATGAAGTTAAAGAGCTTTGTAGTCCACTAATATTATCTTTCTTTTCATCGTCCTTATGAAAAGTATCCTCAGAAGAATAATATCTATCAATTCTTAGCCAATGCATATCTCTACTTCTCCTAACTTCTCTTTTACCAACAACTGGTACATTATTTTCTGCATTACATGCAATCACGCATGCTCCACATCCAGTACAAGCATTAAGATCAATAGATAAGTTAAAATGATGTCCAATAGATCTATCAAACTCATCCCACAAATCAACCTTTGGAGAAGAAACAGGAGTCTCAATATGATTTAAAGAAACTACGGCTTCAGCATTCCAATATTTTGAATCCTTGGTATTAAATACTTCTAGACTAGTTTCCTTAACTATTTCACCTCTACCCATCAAAGTATTATGCAATTGAATACAAGCAAACTCATGCTTACCATCAGTTAGTTTAATTGAAACTTCCTGGACAGTATTGAAATTCTTGTATAATCTATAGGCATTAACCCCAGTTTTCATTTCATCCTTAACTCCCTTAGATCTTCCATAACCAAATGACAAACCTACAGTTCCTCTAGCCTGACCCGGCTGAATAATTACAGGAACCTTAATTGAATTACCATTCAAACTTATAATAGCATATTTTCCGTTTAATCCGCCATTTGCATCATTCCTAGATTCTTTAAAGAAAGTGCTAGGTTCTAAATATAAATTAAGTTTTTTTGCATCAAATTCTGAAATTGTCAAATAATTATCCCAAGTTGCTCTTGTTAAAGGATCCGGGAATTCTTGTAACCAAGGGTTATTAGCCTGTTGTCCATCCCCCATACCAATCTTAGGGTATAACGTCAATTCATATAAATTTTTATTTGATGGTGTTTTATCAATTAAATCTTGAAGATCCAGGTAATACGTTTTCTCCGCTGCTGACCTTAAAAATTTGTTTTTTGTAATGTTGTTTTTCTTTTTAGAATATACCCCATCATGAAGAACCTTATTCCAAAAACTATTTTCTAAAATATTTTTTTCCCAATTATCTTTAACGTATTGATAATAAGACTTTTTACTATTTGACCAGACTAATAACTGATCTTGAAATTGTCTAGTGTCAAATAATTTATTTATAACAGGCTGAACTAATGAATATTCTCCTTTCTTAATTTCAGCATCACCCCATGATTCTAAGTAATGGGAAGATGTAGCTACATAATCTACGTGTGATGCCGTCTCGTCATTTTTCATTGTAAATAAAATAGAAACATCTACCTTCTCTAACCCTTCAATAAATTCCTGAGAATTAGGTAGTGAATATACTGGATTTACTCCAGCCATAATCAATGCACCAACTTCTCCATTCTTCATTTGCTGAACTAATTTTTTAACTTTATTGGCATCACCCATACGAGATTTTATTGTTTCATTTGGATTAAATGCTTTGCTTTTTATTTTTTCATTTATCTGAAGGACTAAGGACTGATAATCAACATCATTAATTCCCGAAATTAATACAGCCTTACTTTTACTGTTTAGTATTTCACTAACAGTAGAATCTACTGTTTTTTGTAACTTATCTGAGAGATTAATATTATTATTAATTGAAAATACCTTAGAATATATAGAGAGCAAGATTAATTTTTGTTCTGAAGATTTTACAGAAATTCTAGTGTCTGAATTTGCACCACTTAATGTCATATTTGATTCAAACTGAATATGTCTAGACATTTTTCCTTTTTTAGGAATTCTCTTTGTTGTATATCCAGATTCAAATCCTCCTCCTTGCCAATCACCAATAAAATCTGCTCCAATAGAGACAACTAAATTCGCCATTGAAAAATCATAATTAGCTAGTCCTCTTTGACCATACCTTTGTTCAAATGCATCTAAAGCTGCAGATTCAGAAATAGTATCATATATAATATGGTTAACATTGCTGTATTTCTTCTTAAAGTCATCAATTAATTTGCTTGTAGATGGACTTGCAAATGTTTGAGTTAATAATACAATTGGTTTTGATGAATCATTAATCTCTTTTAATTTTCTTTTGGTTTCAAAATCAAATTCAACCCATGAAGTTGGAAGACCATTTTTCATTGGTTGAGTTAGTCTTCCGCTGTCATATAAATCTAAAATTGATGCATGAACTCTTGCATTTGCAGAAGATGAGGATGGTGCTAGCTTATTGTGTTCAATTTTTATAGGCCTTCCTTCTCTATTCTTAACCAATATGTTTGCAAAGTCATACCCATTTGATATTGTAGTTGCATAAAAGTTAGCTAGTCCTGGGACTATTTCATTTGGCTGTATAACATATGGAATTGATTTAACAACAGGGCCCTCACAAGCTGCAAGTGTTGCTGCAGCAGTACTAAATCCTAGGTACTTTAAAAAATCTCTTCTTGATGTTGAACTATTTGACAAATTTTCTTTGTCTCCTAAAAATTCATCAACTGGTATTTCTTCAACAAATTCTCTCTGTCTAATGTCATCAATGCCAGTGACTTTTTCAGAACTTAATTCTGATAAATTTTTCCAATATTTTTTCTTATTAGACATATTATAATCTATACATTAATAATGACATTTTCCACATTCCATTCCTCCCATTTGGGCAACAGTTAATTGCTCAACTCCATATTTTTTTGATAATTCTTTATGAATTTTAGAATAATATTCATTGTCTTTTACCTTTACATTAGTCTCTCTATGGCAATTTATACACCACCCCATTGTTAATGGAGAAGACTGATACATAATTTCCATTTCTTCAACTGGCCCATGACATGTTTGACATTCAATACCTGCCACTGAAACGTGTTGCGAATGATTAAAATATGCAAAATCAGGCAGATTATGTATCCTTACCCATTTTACTGGAGATGTTTCCCCCGTATATTCCTGTGCTTCATCATCCCAGCCTACAGCCTTATAAAGCTTTTGTATTTCACCATCATAAAATGTTTTTGAATATTCCTCAGTAGTTTCTCCATTATATTCATATATAGTCTTATGACAATTCATACAAACATTTAGAGATGGTATTCCAGAATGCTTACTCACTCTTGCAGAAGAATGGCAATAATTACAATCAATTTGATTGTCACCAGCATGTATTTTATGCGAGTAATGTATTGGCTGAACAGGCATATAGCCTTGGTTTGTTCCTATTTGCATTGTCCATCCATAAAACCCATATGCACTAACAAGTAACAACAATATTGCAGAACAAAGCATTAGAAATTGATTATCAATAAAGGCTTTCCATATAGGTTTTGATTTTTCTTTTTCAATTAGCTTAACATCATTTAGTATAGCAAAATTTCTTAGAGTATTGCTAACTAACAAGAGCGCTATTGCTAATAAGAAGAACAACAAAGAAAATATTCCTAAAATTACTTGATTAGATAATCCTAAATTATTTGATGGAGCCGCTACACTTGAGACAGATACATCGGCTACTGGAATTATCTTTTCTTGATCTGTATAAGCTAGAATATTTTCAATATCAGCATCTGATAATTGGGGGTAAGCAGTCATTGCTGATCGATTGTATTCAGCATAAATTTTGTTTGCATAAGAATCGCCAGATTTTATAACTGCTGAACTATTTCTAATCCATGAATATAGCCATTGCTTATCTAATCCTTCATCATTTAATAATCTGTTTTCAACATGTCGAAGCGCAGGCCCAGTCATCTTTTTATCAAGCTTGTGACATGCTGCACAATTAGTATTAAACAAAGATTTACCAGCTGTTATATCAACATCCTGTGAAAATGAATTGGTAAATGGGAAAATTAAAAAAAAGGTGAAAAGTAAATGGATTAAAAAAAAATTAGAAGAAGTTAAATTATTTCTAAAATTAAAAGATTCTAAAAATTGTCTTTTATATCTTAAATCCATTCCAAAAATCGTTTAAAAAAACAAAGCACAAAAGTAACACCAAAAATGGTTATTTAAACAAAAAATTATTTATTATTTATGTAAAATAGTAATTTATATTCATTCTAAATAAAAATCCAATAGGATAAATTATAATCCATTAAATTTGTCTATTATGAAAAATATAATTTTTGTATTTCAAATATTAACATTTATTCTGTTTGGCTGTTTTAATGCTTATGCTCAAACTGGAAATGTAGAAATAATACAAAGTGTTGATATTGAAAAAGTTATAGAAATAAGAAAAGAAATAAATAAAAATATTTCAATGCTTAGAATACAAATTTATAATGGTAATCGTGAGGATGCTCAGGTCATCAAAGAAAAATTTGAAAAACATAAAATTGATTCAATAGTTGATATGGTCTATGAAACACCTAACTATAAAATATGGGTTGGGCGGTATATCAGTCAATTAGAGGCAGACAGGAAATTATTAGAGATTAGAAAATATTTTTCAGATGCGTTTATATTTAGACCAGTTATAAGCCCTATTGTAGAAGAAGAAATAAAAATAAATTAGTTTGATTTATAATTTCTTTTTAATCTCAACATTAATAAATCCTTCAATTTCGTCACCTACTTTTATATCTTTGAAATCATTGATCTGCAGACCACAATCATAACCTTTTTTTACCTCTTTTACATCATCCTTAAATCGTTTTAATGATTGTAAAGATCCAGAGAAAATCACAACACTCTCTCTAATTAGTCTTACATCAGAATTTCTTAAAATAGACCCTTTTGTAACCATACATCCAGCAATGGTTCCTAGTTTAGATATTTTAAAAATATCTCTGACTTCGCATAGGCCTGTAATTTCTTCTTTAATATCAGGAGAAAGCAATCCTTCCATTGCATCTTTCAATTCATTAATGGCATCATATATTATTGAATATGTTCTTATATCAATTTCTTCTTTTTCAGCTACTTCTCTTGCATTCCCCATAGGTCTAACATTAAAACCTATAACTAATGCATCTGACGCTGAGGCAAGTAATACATCACTTTCAGTAATTGCACCAACGCCTTTATGAATAATATTTACTTGGATTTCCTCAGTAGATAATTTTTCAAAAGAATCTGTTAAAGCCTCTACAGAACCATCGACATCACCCTTAAGAATTATATTTAGCTCTTTAAATTCTCCTAAAGCAATCCTTCTTCCAATTTCATCTAAAGTAATATGCCTCTGTGTTCTAACACTCTGTTCTCTTTGTAGTTGATTTCTTTTTGTGGCAATTTGCTTCGCCTCTCTTTCATCACTATAAACTGAAAAATTATCTCCTGCTTGAGCAGCACCATCTAACCCAAGTATAGAAACTGGTGTTGATGGTCCAGCAATTTCAAGAGTATTACCTCTTTCATCAAACATCGCTTTCACTTTCCCGGTATTTTTCCCAGCTAAAACAAAATCTCCAATTTTTAATGTTCCTGTTTGAACTAAAATTGTTGAAACATAGCCCCTTCCCTTATCTAAAAATGCTTCAACAACAGTACCAGAGGCTCTCCTATCTGGATTAGCTTTAAGTTCTAAAAGCTCTGCTTCTAAAAGCACTTTTTCTAATAATTCATTCACCCCATCTCCCGTTTTAGCAGATATATCATGAGACTGAATTTTTCCTCCCCAGTCTTCTACCAATAGATTCATGTTTGATAAGCCTTCTTTTATCTTATCTGGATTAGCATCAGGTTTGTCAATTTTATTTATTGCAAAAACAATTGGAACAGAAGCTGCCTGAGCATGTGATATAGCTTCTTTAGTTTGAGGCATAATATCATCGTCTGCTGCAACTACTATTATAGCTAAATCTGTTACTTGTGCTCCCCTGGCCCTCATAGCAGTAAATGCTTCATGTCCAGGAGTATCCAAAAAAGCAATTCTTTGACCCTCATTAACCTCTACACTATAAGCTCCAATATGTTGAGTAATCCCTCCTGACTCTCCAGCTATTACATTTTCTTTTCTTATATAATCTAATAATGAGGTCTTCCCATGGTCAACATGCCCCATCACAGTAATAATAGGGGCTCTAGGTTTTAAATCCTTTGGATCATCTAGTACCTCCTCAAATACTTCCTCTGCTTCAGCAGTTACAAATTCTACCTTATACCCAAATTCATCAGCTACTATTGTAAGTGTTTCTGCATCTAACCTTTGGTTTAGAGTAACCATGATTCCTAATGTCATACAGGCTGAAATAATATCAGTTGATGGAACATTCATCATAGTAGCAATTTCATTTGCAGTTACAAATTCTGTAACCTTAATTACTTTACTTTCTTCCTCTAAAATAGCAAGCTCTTCTTCAGATTTTTGTTTGTGCTGTTCTCTTTTATCTCTTCTGTATTTTGCGGCTTTTCCTTTTACAGATTTCCCTTGAAGTTTTTCTAATGTTTCCTTAATTTGTTTTTGAACTTCCTCTTCATTTGGCTCTTCTTTAACTCCCTTTTTAGTTTTAACTCTTCCTCTTCCAGAACCTTTAAATTTTTGTTTTTGATCACCTCCTTTAGGGCTAGTAATAATTCTTTTTCTTCTTTTCTTAGATTTTGTTTTCTCTTCTTGCTTTTTTGGAGTTGAGTCTTTTTTTGGAGCTGAGTCTTCTTTAAATTTAGATAAATCAATAGTTTCTCCAGTAGATTTTAATCCAGATAACTTTTTATAATTATCTACTACATTTTTATCTGTATCTGGTTTTTCTTCTTGTGTCTTGGGTACTTCTTTTAATTCTACTTTTTCATTTGATTTAGACTTCTTATCATCAATAGCCTTTTTTGTTTTAGGCTTTGGGTCTAAATCTATTTTTCCAAGTTTTTTAAATTTTGTTACTTTAGAAGCTGCAGTAATTACCTCTTGCTTCTTTTTCTTTTTATTTATTTCATCTAACTCTTTCTCCTTTTTTAATCTCAATTCCTCTTTCTCCTTAATTTGTGCCTCTGCAACTTCCTTAGAAGCAACCTTGTTGTCAGCATCAGTTTGAAATTCACCACACAACAATTCATAGATTTCTTCACTAATCTTACTTGTAGGTCTTTTTTCTATTTGATGACCCTTTAATTCTAAGAAATCTATTGCACGATCAATAGAAATGTTTAGTTCTCTTAATACTTTATTTAATCTAACTGCAGGCATAAATATGCTTTATATAAAATTATTAATCTTCAAATTCTTCTTTAAGAATTTTTATAACATTATTAATTGTCTCTTCTTCTAAATCTGTTCTCTTAGCTAAATCTGCAGCGTCTTGTTCTAAAACACTTTTTGCAGTATCAAGTCCTGCTTTAGCTAATTCTTCTATAACCCATGATTCTATTTCATCAGAAAATTCAGTCAACTCTACATCTTCCTCAACCCCATCTCTAAATACATCAATTTCATATCCAGTAATTTTTCCAGCTAACCTAATATTATGACCACCTCTTCCAATTGCTTTACTTACTTCTTCTGGATTAAGAATAACCTCAACTCTTTTGTTCTCCTCATCAATTTTCATAGAAGTAATTTTAGCTGGGTTTAGCGATCTGGAAATAAATAATTGTAAATTGTTAGTGTAATTAATAACATCTATATTTTCATTTCCTAATTCCCTTACTATTCCATGAATCCTTGACCCTTTCATCCCAACACAGGCTCCTACTGGATCAATACGATCATCATATGAATCTACAGCTACTTTAGCTTTTTCTCCAGGTATTCTTACAACTTTTTTTATGCTTATTAGGCCATCAAAAATTTCTGGAATTTCCTGTTCAAATAATTTTTCTAAAAAGGATGGAGATGTTCTTGACATTATTATTGAAGGTTTGGATCCAATAAGTTCTACACTCTCAATAATTCCTCTAATATTGTCACCTTTTCTAAAAAAATCTGAAGGAATTTGCTTATCCTTAGGCATAATTATCTCATTACCATCATCATCTAATAATATGATTGCTTTGTGTCTAATGTGGTGAACCTCTGCAGTGTAAATTTCTCCTTCTAATTCTTTAAATCTCTTATATACATTAGTACTGTCATGTTCATAAATTTTAGCTGTTAAATTTTGCCTTAAAGCTAAGATTGCTCTTCTTCCTAAATCAACTAATTTAACCTCTTCAGAGACATCTTCTCCTACTTCAAAGTCTGGTTCAATTTTCCTTGCTTCAGTTAATGATATTTCACAATTTTCATCCTCTAATTTATCATCTTCTACAACAATTCTATTTCTCCAAATCTCAAGGTCTCCTTTGTCTGGATTAATAATAATATCAAAATTATCATCATCCCCATATTTTCTTTTTAAAGTGGATCTAAAAACATCCTCTAAAATTGCCATTAAAGTGGATCTATCAATTAATTTATCATCTTTAAATTCCGAAAAAGATTCGATCAATGTTATATTCTCCATAATTTATTTAATTAATGTTTTATTTTAACTTTTGCCTCAATAATGTCCTTATATAATACGTCTATTTTTTTTTCAACAGTTATTTTTCCTTTTCCAACAGGTTTCCTTTCCCTTTGCTTCCAAAATAGACTAATTTGATTTGAATCAGCATCAATTAATTTGGCCTCATAGTCAATATCATTTGTAGTTCTTACAAATAATGTTCTTCCAATATTTTTCATATACTGTCTAATACTAGAAAGAGGTGTTAGTGCTCCTGAAGAACTTACCTCCAGAGAAAAATCATACTTATCTCTGTCAATGCTATGTTCAATAGATCTACTAACATACATACAATCATCAACTGATACTCCCTTATCTCCATCGATTATAATTTTGACGGAATTATCAAGAGCTATATCTAAATCTATTAAAAAGAGATCCTCTCTGTTTTTTAAACAGTTTGCTAATTCTATTTCTATAATATTTCTTAACATTTTTCTATAAAAAGAGGGGACTTTTAGTCCCCTCTCAATTTTTTTCATTAATCAGTGGCAGCAAATATACAACATTATTTTGAAATCTATCAAATATAATTAATAGTTGTAATCAGATAAGTTGGCCTACTAGGGCTCGAACCTAGACTCTTCTGGACCAAAACCAGACGTGTTACCAGTTACACCATAGGCCAATAATGAGGAAGCAAATTTATAACAATCTTTTATTTGAACAATATTATTTAAAGAATTAAGTTAATTTTTTAAATAGTATTAGGCGAATTTATTCATAAATTTGGCTCAAATCCTAAAAAAATGGATGAAAAAAGTTTTAAAAAATGGACCCTAATCCTTGGATGGTTATGTTTTTTAATTGCATTCATAGTATATTATTTAACTACAGAGCCAACTGTAAGCTTTTGGGATACAGGGGAATATATCACAACTTCAGCAAAGCTTCAAGTTGGACATCCTCCAGGAGCTCCTCTTTTTCAAATGCTAGGAGCTATTTTTTCGATTTTTGCATTAAGCAGTGAACAAGTAGGCTTTACAATAAACTTAATGAGTGGATTTGCAAGCGCATTGACCATAGCATTTATGTTTTGGTCTATCACTATGTTATTGTCAAAAATATCAAGTAAAATAGCTCATTCTAAAGACAGATCAATGGCAATTCTTGGCGGAGCTTTAACAGGGAGCTTGGCCTTTACTTTTACAGACACTTTTTGGTTTAATGCCGTTGAAACGGAGACCTATGCAATGGGAACCCTAATCATGGCTGTTTTATTCTACCTAGCTCTTAGGTGGGAACAAGATATGCATAAACCAAGAGGTGATAAATGGCTAGTTCTAATTAGTTTTATCATTGGATTATCTTTTGGAGTTCACTTTATGGGTCTATTAACTATTCCTGCTATTACACTAATTTATTTCTTTAAAAATTACAAAACTATAAGCATCAAAAATTTCTTATTTGCTATTCTAGTAGGTGTTGCAATTCTTATGGGAATATTTAAATTAATGCTTCCCCCAACTCTTAAGTTCTTTAGTTTTATGGAATTATTTTTTGTTAATGATATTGGGCTCCCATTTAATTCTGGAACAATAGCTTCATTTCTTATAATTGCAAGTGCATTTTATTTTGCTATTTCATATACTTCAAAAAGAAATCTTGTTACCGGCAATACTATAGTCTTATGTGTTCTTTTTATTTTCTTAGGATTTTCATCCTGGATAATGCTCCCTATTAGAGCGAATTCAAATGTTGTTGTCAATGAAAATAATCCTTCAACTGTAAGAGAACTTCTTGCTTATTATAACTTAGAACAATATCCTAAAACTTACCTTTTTTATGGCCCACTATTTACTGATCAATATTCAGGCCTTGATGAAGAAACCCCATATACTGACGATAAACCTAAATACGAAAAGGATGAAAAAAATGGCAAATATATTATAGTTAACGATTTCAAGAATGCCACACAAAATTATAACTCAAAGCATGCATCTATTCTGCCAAGAATGTGGAGTCCTGAACATGCAGAAAATTATTTGTCATATTCAGGTTTTTTAAATTTTAAAGTTAAACCAAAATATATCTCTGAAAACTCCATAACTGAAATAATCAATGATTTTAAAGTAAAGATTCAGGCTGACCAAGTAGATTATGAAACCTTTCATAAATTTCTAAAACAATATGGACAGTTTCTAGATATCGAAAAACCTTCAATATTAAGTAATATTTATTATTCGTTTGATTTCCAAATTGGATATATGTACTGGAGATATTTTATGTGGAATTTTACTGGAAGACAAGATGATGTGCAAGGAAAATTTAATATGCATGGGAACTGGATTAGTGGAATTAATTTTATTGATGAAATGCATTTGGGGATCAGTCAACAAAATTTGCCAAGTGATGTGTTAAACAATAAGGCTCGTAACACCTATTACTTTCTGCCGCTTTTATTAGGCCTAATTGGATTAATTTTCCTGTATTATAGAAATAAAGAACTGTTTTGGATTATGTTAGTTTTCTTTCTCTTTACTGGAATTGCAGTACAGGTATATACTAATGTTAGAGTCTTTGAACCAAGAGAAAGAGATTATATTGTTGTTGGATCGTTTTATGTTTTTGCTATGTGGATAGGTTTTGGCTGCTACGCGATATGGGAATATTTACAGTCTAAAATTAAATTTAAATTAGTCTCAATACCAGTATCTCTGCTTTGTTTAGCTTTAGTGCCTGGAATTTTAGCTGCAAATAACTGGGATGATCATGATAGATCTGGGAGATATACTGCTCATGCTATGGCTATAAATTACTTGGAATCCTGTGCTCCAAATGCTATATTATTTACCATTGGAGACAATGATACTTTTCCACTCTGGTATGCTCAAGAAATAGAAGGAATTAGAACTGATGTTAGGGTGGTAAATACAAGTTTGCTCAGCACCGATTGGTATATAGATCAAATGAAAAGAAAGGCCTATGAAAGTGATCCGATTCCCTCCTCATTGTCTCACGATAAATATAAGTATGGTACTCGTGATTATATAATAAAAGAAACTATTACTAATGACACCCTTGATCTCAACATTTTCTTAGATTTTATTACAAGAGATGAAAAAAGATTTAAGTACAAAGCCCTTCTTGACCAGCAAGGTTATGACACAAGAGGGTTAAGATCTCAAGATCTTAATGCTAACTATCTGCCTAGTGAAAACATAAGTATTAAAGTAAATAAGAAAAACGCTCTATCAAATAATATAGTTAGCTCAGAGGATGCTGAAAAAATTGTAGATGAAATTATTATAAAAATTAAAGGGCAAGCCTTATATAAAAATCGTCTGTTAATGCTTGATATAATTGCAAGTAACGATTGGAATCGTCCAATTTATTTTACTGGCGGAGCTTTTGGAGATGAAGATTATATCTGGATGAAAGACTATCTTCAAGTTGAAGGAGTTTGCTATAAACTAATCCCCATTAAAACGCCTGTTGATCCTGAAAGACCCTATGAAATGGGAAGAGTAAACACTGAGACTATGTATCCCCTAGTAAAAAGCTGGGCTTGGGGGAAAAGAGATGATCAAGATATATACTATGATGTTGAATCAAGAAAAAACAGCATAACCTACAGAGGTAATATGATCCGATTAATTGATCAATTAATCATTGAAAATGATTATGTAAAGGCAGAAGAAATTCTAGATCTAGCAATGACAAAAATGCCTTTAGAAGATTTTGGATTCTATACCCTTTTAGAGCCTGTTGTTAATTCCTATTATAAAATAGAAAAAAAGGATAAAGCCAGAGATCTTTTTGAAAAAATTGCTATAAAATATAAAGAGAGTCTTGAATATTTTAGTAGTATTTCAGATTCTAATAAGAATAGATATGCAGAAGAAATTTATACAGATATTGAAAGATACAGATCTCTTGTTGATGTCTTAATTTCATATGAAGAAGGTGAGTATTTAGAAAATAAAATGAAAGAATTTAATGACTATTTAGATCTTTTTTTATAACCTATACGTATTCCTGAAGTCTCCCAATTAATGTGTTTGCATCCTCCTCGCCATTTTGCCTCCATTTCATTTCACCACTTTTATAGATAATTAATGTTGGCACTCCCTTAATTCTTAGAGCATCAGCTAATTCGTTATTTTTTTCAACATCTATCTTTATAACTCTAGCTTTATCACCTAGAGCAGCCGCTACATCCTTAAGAACAGGGTGCATAGTTGTTGACCGTTCATCCCATTCAGTAAAAAACTCTAATAGGACTGGCACCTCAACATCAATTAAATCTCCAAATTTTGCCATTAGCTAAAATTTATAATAAATACTACACTACAAATATAGCATTTTAATAAAAATCTATGTTAAAACTATGTTAATCAATAGGTTAATTGATTTTAAACTGTTCAGATAATATAT
>Ga0208765_1000302_pt1 | contig 32429 bp, 26 predicted proteins | sample ETNtaG_2_FD_185783 | JGI IMG/M metagenome (GOLD analysis project Ga0208765, IMG submission 185783) | Marine microbial and viral communities from oxygen minimum zone, Eastern Pacific Ocean - ETNP201406SV203 (SPAdes) (version 2) | ecosystem: Environmental > Aquatic > Marine > Oceanic ...
ATTCGACAACCTCGACTTCGCCCATACAGCATCGTCAGTCCATCGGGAATTTGAGGATGCCCCTCATTCGCCCAGCAACCCCTCAGCCAAAGCCAACTCGGCCAACAGTACAGTTCCGCCAGCGGCTCCACGAATCGTATTCTCTGACCAAGCGCGGAACGTGACCATGTCACCGCCCACATCGAACTCACTAATTCTAACCGTCATACCTGCCTTGAGATCAGTGGCTGGATTGGGCATGGAATCTGGAATCAAATCGTCGACGAAAATGAATGGCGTTGGTGGGGCAGATGGTAGGTTCAATGCCTGCGGCCTTGATCGATAATTTTCCATCCATTCACGAACCTCTCCCTCATCTTTCTCTGAATGGAGATCGGCGATGACATTGACGATATGTCCGTATTCTCTGTTGACTCTTCGAACCGTCACTTGAACCGGGAAATTGGCCGACTTGACACCACCTGATTGCACCCTTCCGAGTAGACTCAGGCATTCCTCTTGCATCTTCTCGGCTTCGCCTGGGATGTCCGCCGAATGCCCGTTTGTCTCTCGATAATTCGTAAGCAAATCAATTCCGCCTCCGGACAGCGATTGTTCTGTAGCGATTGAAACACCATCAAGACCGATGAAATCCCAAAGTGGCTTGAGTGGCAAGGCTGCAGGTACAATGGTGCAATTGGTGCTACATGCGACGAATCCCGTCGTTGAATCATCATCGCATAGGGTAAGGAGATGATGTGGGTTGAGGTCTGCTACAATCAGTGGCACATCGTCATCCATTCTGTGGGTGCTGGCATTGCTGAATACAAACAATCCAACTCCGGCCAATGGTTTTTCGATGGTCAACGCGATTTCGGAAGGCAGGGCGCAGAACACGACTTCAAAACCATCGACATCACCCATGAGTGAATCCATGCTTCGAATCTCCATTGCTGGGATGTCTGGTCGTGGCTCCGGCAGATGCCATTCTAGTTCCTCCAGATTCGTCCCTGCTGTGCGAGGCGATCCGTAGACAGCCACGAGTTCAAACCAAGGATGATTTGCAAGTCGCTGTTGAAAGCGCTGTGCTACGAGCCCGCTGGCTCCAAGAACGGCCACCTTGCGCACGCGCATGGCCACCGCGTGGCGCCTGACTTCTTGATTGGAACGGAAGTGCAGACTTCAAGTACCCCCGTTTAAATCGACGATTATGGAAGCAATTGGATTGGCCTATATCGCATTGGGATTGATGATTGGTGGCAGCATCGGTTGGATGTTCGCAAAACAGAAGATGACACATCGTGTTAGTCGGGCAGAAGCCATGATGGAGGCGAGAGAAGAAGCATTTACACAATCAGAAGAATTGATTCGTGCCCAAACAAAGGTCATGACTACAGATGCAGCCAAGGAAATCAATGATCAATTAATCAAGCCGTTTGAGAAGCGAATGGAGGATATGGCGAAATTACACACCGAATTGGAGAAGAACAGAGAAGGGGCATATCAAGGAGTTGTCAGACATTTGAAGTTGCTAGAGGAACAAACACAGAATTTGGGAACTCGTGCTACTGCTCTCACCTCAGCTCTCACCTCATCTTCCCAAACAAGAGGGAATTGGGGCGAGGTAACTCTCCGAAATTTATTCGATAAAGCAGGATTGGCTGAACATGTAGATTTCCGCGAACAACAGTCCGTCGAAGGTGGACGCCCAGATTTCGTTGTTCGTTTGCCTGGTGGCGCCGCTTTACCTATCGACTCCAAGGCTACAGCCAAACACTTCTTGGAAGCAGCCCAGTTGGATTCAGGGCCAGAGCAAGATGCATTGTTAGTTGAGCATGCGAAGGCACTCAAAGGCCGAATCAAGGACCTTAGTTCTAAGGCATATCAGGACAAGATAGAGGGTGATTTCGACCATGTCGTACTTTTCATTCCATCAGAAGCCCTAGCATCTGCAGCATTCTCTGTTGATCCTGGATTGATGGATTACGCACTAACCAAGCGAGTTCTGGTTGCAACACCGGTGACTATGTTCGGACTACTCAGAACCATTGCCCTATATTGGCAACAGCATACTATGGCCGAAGGCGCTCAGGAAATCTATGAGGTCACCCGAGAGATGTACAAGAGAACAGTGACTCTGGTTTCACATACACAGAAGGTAGGGGCACATCTAGACAAGGCCGGCAAGGCGTATAACGACGCCATGCGTTCTTACGAATCCAGAGTCCTCCCACAAGGACGAAAATTGGATGAACTCAAGGTTTCAGAAACTCTTCCTGATTCTCTTCCTGAACCAGATGATGTAAAAAATCACCCCGAGATTTACATCGAAGTTGAAGAAGAGGAGTAATCAGACTCTGTTAACTGGCCGAGGAAACATTCTGCGCACGAGAAGTTTGCGAAGGATTCGCACCCCATCGCTCACCGATCCAAGCTTGGACTCACCTATTCTAGGGGCGTAGGAAATGGGAACTTCGCTCATTCGCAAACCCTCTGTGGCACAGGCCGTGTACATCTCGGCCTCAATTTCAAACTCTGTTGAATTCAATGACATCTTCTGGATTGCACCACGGCGGAAGGCCCAGTACCCTGTACAGACATCGCTGATGAATACCCGATACAAGGCAACTGCGAACCAAGTCAAGATATGATTCCCGATCCAGTTCAATCGGGACATCGCACCCCGTTGAATATCGCCTCTGAGGCGACTTCCGATGACAACATCATACGATCCTTGTTCAAGGTGTTTGAGCAGCCGCATCATTTCGTCAGGCGCATAGGTCCCATCCGCATCCAGCATTACCAACACATCGTCATCATGTGCGAGAAAGCGCGCAAACCCTTCACGCATACCGAAGCCTTTGCCCGCGGCAGGACCTTGGACAATCAGTTCCAAACCGAGTTCCGCGGCCCGTTCCTGTGTACCGTCGGTACTGCGCCCATCCGCGACGACAATCCGCGGCACCCATCCTGCTTCCTTGAGAGCATCAAGCGGGAGTGCTTTGACTACCTTTGGCAACGCATCAGCTTCGTTGTAGGTAGGCAATAGAATTGTGAGGCCCCGACTCATAGATTTCTCACCTCAATCCAATGCACCCAGAGTCCGTTCGTGTCGATGATTCGGTCACTTCTCCCGGAGAGTCCTGCTGGGTCCAACCAACTGTCTGCTTCAACGGTGGCCGAGATGTGGACTTCAATCTCTCCCCTGAAATCACTGTGGTGCAGAACCGTCAAAGTACTCACGCCTCGTTCGACAACCCTGCCCGCGGCACTACAATTCTGTGCCCCAAGATCACAGACGATGAGTTCAACATCGATTTCCCCGGGTGCAGTAATCTGTAATCCAATCATGAGATCCTCGTCACGATGTTGACGTGGGAGTTCGATTCTGTCGAAGTCTAAACCACCTCCTGTAAGCACAGCGGTATGATCTGGGCGAAGACCGAGATGTGATGAATCCGCATGAGCCCAAGCATCGGGCCGCCATTCACAGGCCTCTAGACAATGTTCCTGTGTGGGAAAAATCGTGACACTGGTCTTGACCGATGCTTCAGTCGGCATAGACTCAAATTTCCACAATCGGCTACCTTTCTGCTCGGCTAATATCGCCCAATATTCACTTTCGGCGAGGAAGTGACCCATCTGTCCCCGTGGAGATGTTGCGGCATGTGTAATTCCAAGATTATTGATTCCAGTGACATCATCGGATAGAATCGCACGTTCAGCATCCCACTGAATTCGCTCATCCACCGTGAGTAGCCCCAGACTTGGGAAACTGGTCAGTCCTAGATTGGTATCGACGTCGTAGAGAATGCCCCAGTGAGCCGTTTCAGTGTAAAGGACCGAGCCCTCAGGAAGATTCGCAATCGCGTCACGTAGCATCCGATCACCCTCAGTCTGTGCCTCGACTTCTGAATGCGAAGCAATCTCTATCATCACTATGTGGGATAGAAGAATGAAGGCTAGAGAGATGGCCATCAATGATTGAATCGGCCGTCTTTTTACAGCATCTGGAACTTCTAATTCAACATAACTCATTTCGCCCCCATCGGAAACCTCGTCCTCTGCTTCATCCATCCGCCTCTCTCTCATTCGGGGTGTAAGACGCGGTACTTTGGCCAAGATGATTCCAGCTAGGACAGCGAACGGAATGTGAAATCCATGTAATGCCATAGAGTAGAGCATATACGAGATCAATGTCAACACGGAAATTCCAACGAATCCGTCGAGAAGATGTACCCATGTCAGCATCCATTGCATCGCAATCCAGAGCCCTAGGAGCCAAACTTCGAACGAGGCCCTGAATCTCCACAATGCCCAACCGGCGAGAGCTAGCAATATGGGTCCGTTGAAGACGAGTAGAGGCAAACCACCTTGCCATCCATATTCGGCCCAGACTGGGGTGTCTAACATTCGAGGTGCGAAGACTCCCATCACCGTAATTGTGGCACTTCCTACAACAATTGCAGATATGATTGCCAGACGTCCAGAATGAGTACTCTCCCGTTGCGCAGACCAGCGGTGTGCTCCCAACCAAGCGAGCAACAGGGTTCCAAGATAGAGAGAACCAGTGGGGTGGATGACGCCGACAAATGCAACTCCAAAGGCAAAGAGGACATCCATTCGTTTACTTCGTTCCCGGGGTGGTTTAACCAGAACCAACAATCCTAGGACGAGACCCAATTGGCTTGCGACAGTCGGATATCCACTATCGAATGCTTTGGCGAAGAGGGCTGGTGCAAGGCAAAGCGCCAGTAACGTGGTGGCTGAAGCCCCCCAACGATCGGCAGCCCCGGCCACACCCCACAAGATGGCGAACAATGTGAGTTGGCCCAACAAATGGACACAATCGCTGGGGGAAAGCCCCGTGGCTTGCTCTAGGAAGGCTGCCAACGCTGGAAATCCAGGTGGATAGGTCCACCGACCGACATTGGGTTCGGGCAGCATCAGTGAACCTGTCTCCGCCAAGCGGTGAGAGAGTGTAGCGAAGCCAAGCCAATCCACACCCATCGGCCGGTCTAGAATCAACAATGGAGTTAGACAGATGACTGCTGAGATTCCAAGAGCCCAAGGCAGCCAAACGGGCCTGCCGGTCTCGATTAGTGCAGCATGTTTTCTCTCAGCAACAACATCTTCTTCCAACTCGACTGTTCCTGCTTCAGCCTCAGCAGCCGCTTCAATCTCCTCAAGGCGTTCCCAGGCGGACAATCGTCGGACTCTGACACTATGACGCTGCCAGCCCAGTGTTGCCGAGAGGCCATTGACAATGAGAATGGCGAGGACCAAATATCCGACAGAATGTTCCCCCCTTAGCACGACCAGCCAACCAGCCAAACCGTAGAGGATTAGGAGGCTGGCTGCGGGAACCAACATTACTTGACGCAATCGATCAGCACCCGGGTCGAGGATTCGAATCAAGGCGAGCCCCGGAATCAATCCAAGTCCGATTAGTAGGGTCGATCCGAGAAGAATACTGAACAGACCGGCCTCCAAAACGTCGCCTCCTTAGAGGCGACGCCAGTATTCATCACTTGAAGTCGGTGCTTCCGAAGAAGTGTTGAAGGGGCGTTTGTTCGACATTGCATGGCCGGCATCGATTTTGCCAAAGAGCATTGGCATCCGACCGTAGATTTACCCGATGAGTATGAGGTTCGGGACTTCACTACAGGCGACGATTCGCCATCAAAATACGAATTTGATATTGGTCGATACAATGAGGTTCGCCCCGGTATGTACGATACTGAATTATTCAGCGAAAATCGATGTGTCCATGTCGGCCTAGATATAGGGGGGCCAATCGGAACACCTGTGAAATCTATTGCCGATGGAGTGGTCGCATATTCAGGATACAATCCGGCCGACGGAGATTATGGCCATACGGTCATCATCCATCATTTCATCCAGGGCCAAAATCTGTGGGTTTTGTACGGCCATCTGGATGCCGCATCTACAGAAAATTGCCCACCGGGGAAGCCCGTTTCAGGCGGCGAAATCATCGCTTGGTTTGGTGCCGAAGATGAGAATGGTGGTTGGCCGCCACACCTACATTTTCAGTTGTCCATTAGAGAACCCACAACTCATGATTTACCTGGCGTTGTGACTATGGCTGAACGAGATCAAGCATTACTCGATTTCCCTGACCCTCGACTGGTCCTCGGCCAACTCTACTGAGACAAGTGGTCCTTGAGTCCAACGATTGGACCGATTGCAGTGGGATCCTTTCCACGAAGGAGGGCGACAGCACAGGACAACCAATCCATCAGAATAGCGGCATAAAGTAACGCTTCCAGATGTGACTCCCCTTCGCACAACAAGCCCCACGTGGGCTCTACCTCGACATTGTCCAAGAACCAGTCAAGTCGCAAATCGTTGCGTTCATGAATACCGTCCCAAGAGAAGATGAGTAGACTTTGATTGTCTGCTGCATTGACTTCTCCCCAAGCCACAACTTCATTGTGATTCATTTCAGGGATAATCTGTGAACGGGCAAAGACGCCCCCATTCTCATTCAATTGACAAGCGGCACGATAAGCTGCAGGTGCCAGAGATTGTGTGGCCAAAACGCTGACCTCGTGACCGAGAATCGATTGTGCCATTTCAACGACGACATCTTCTTCCTCATCATCAATGAAATCGCATGCATCTACCGCTTCAGAAAGACGTGCTAACATCTCGTCTAGATTATCAGGTGCACTAAGGATCCCCAATCTCCATGCTAGGGCAACTTGGGCGCCAAAGATGTGACCAAAGGCCGAACGAGGGGGTTGGCCACCTGGCAAATCAATCCAGATTTGATTGGAATTCTGAACAAGTGATTGCAACGCACCTCCGGATGAAAGGCCCACAACTGTGCACCCCAATCCAATTGCCGCCTCAACAGCGTCTAGTGTTTCTTCGGTATTGCCTGAATATGAAGTGGCTAGTACCAACCAATTCTCAGAAACCCATGTGGGAAGGCCGTAACCACGATGGGTGACGAAAGGAAGACAACCGTCGGCGTCCGAAAGACAAGAAAGGAAATCTCCACCTGAAGCAGAACCGCCCATTCCGAGGCAGATTACTCCGGCAAATGTCTGTGACTCGATAGATACCAAGTCCCAAGATTCTGATTTTCCCCAAGCGGCAGCCAAGTCGGATGGGAAGTTGCGAATATGGCCAAGCATATCGCTCGCATCGAGGCTGTTTGCCAATTCACGCAGTGTCACCATTATTCCTCCCTAGGTGCATGCCCTTCATCGGGATTTCGCACTCTCGGCACTGCCACCCACTCATCTGTAATCCAACCTAGCCTCAATCGAGGCTGCTCTCCGTCATCGTCGTAAGGCAATCGAATGGTCTGCATCCGATAATCACGTGGATCCATGAATTCAGCAGCCGAAGCATCCCGATTCAATACATCCACTTCGATCTGTTCAACGTATCGTGACATGACGATGGCTTTCTCTAAATCTCGCCACGAAGCACCCGTTTTCTCTTGACGATCATGGGCCAAGAGAATCGGTCCATCCTTTTGCCAAGCGCTCACCATCCAAAGTCTATTTCGCCAACGCAATACATCTCCCAAACTGTACCCTGGGCGACGATACAAGACAGTAAGTCGTGTCACCTCCACTCCATCTTTTTGACCCACCACAGTATGCGTTTCTTTGGATTGTCCACCCCAACGCTGAATCATGTGGCGCGCCCAAGATCGAGCAAGAGATTTACTTCCCATTGTGACGTCCCAACCGCCAACAACTGGGCCTTCTTTGGTAATGAAAAACATCGGGTCCGATTCCATTGTAGCGAGCAGTGTATCCAATGAACCACGAAGTTCGTTGAGTTCAGACTCTTCCAACTTCCTACCTGCACTTCGAATTTGCAAGGTTGCTTCGTAGTAGTTCCCGTCTTTTCGAGTACAAGTCTTGCAGATCATGTTTGAAGTTCGAACGATGACCTCGTGTTGTTCATCGAAGTCGAAGGCATCAATTTGACCATCTACCTGAACATGAATTCTCACATTGCGTTCATCGATTGTTTCGGCATGGGTTGCGATACCAACAGCTTCTGCCCGTTCGTGAATACGCAACGAATCATCTAATCGACGCTGTAGCAACTCTTCCGATTCAAGGAATGCCCAACGACCACTTTCAAAATTCATTCCACATTTGGGGCAACGGTATGCCTGACTGGTCTCATCGCACTCTGAAATGCAATTCCTATTGCGAAAACAAGCCTCACAAAGACGCTCGCTAGAATGGGGTGGTCCTGCCCCGCAGGCAACGCAAAACGCTTCACCACGGGACATTCATATCACACACCATATTTCATGCTCCAAACCATTTGAAATGATTTGCACCAATTGATGCTGCTATGAAAATGAGGACAAATGCTGCAGCGAGTATTTCTTTTGCATGTTCTGGTTTTTTCTTTAGCAATGTCAATCCTCCACCAAGCAAAATCCAAATTCCAAGTTTCATATGGACCCACCCTTGGCTGAATGGACTGTCGGAGTACATATTCGATAACATGCCAAAGCCACCAAGGATAATTGCCATTAGTCCAATTCCATGAGACATCATTCCCACTTTTCGGAAGCGGTTTTCACTGTCATCTTTCTCATTCATGGCCCACATACCAAGTCCGCCATACGCCATAGTCACTGCAAACGCTCCCGCCAAATGGAGGAGTTTGTAGGTGTCATATCCAAACATTGCCATGATGGTTCGGCAGGCCGAACGGTTTTGAAGGCGCCGGCTCTAATCTTCCGAATCCTTCGGATTCGAAATCGACGCTTCTACAGCTTCGATTCTCGCCTGAACATCCTTCAGTCGGTCTAGTAGTTGCCATGTGAACCACCCTATGAGGCCGATCATCACGGCGTAAGCAGCGGCCAGATATGCAACATCACTCATCTCAATCCATCCGTTGCTGTAGTTCGGCGAGACGGCGCTCGCATTTCTGCACTTCCCAACTAACCATCGCTTGTCCAATCATCAGAATGGTCATCCCGAGGAACGCCAGAAGCCATATCTGCAGAATAACTGAATCCACTCCACTTTCTTCCCCTCCTCCAATGACTGGACCAGGGTGTCTCTCTTGCCACCAACGTGTCGCCATGTAAGTGATGGGGACGAGGAGAAACCCGAACAATCCGATACCTGAGAACACATCTCTGAATTCGGGTGTATCGGGCTGACTGCGACGAGATAATACCAGAAAGAGAGCGATTGCAGAGAGGACGCCATAGGTGTTCAATCTAGCATCCGTCCAATCCCATGGAACTCCCCATTCGGCTGCCCCCCAGATAGGACCGGATGTGACCACACAGAGCCCGAAGAGTAGACTCAATTCAGCCGCGACTCCTGCCAGTGTCCAGCCCCATTCCGCTCGCTTCCAGAACCAGGCAAGACTGCCGATGAATAACATGCCGAATGTCAGAAAAGAAGTCCATGCGGCAGGGACATGCCAGAAGATGATTCGGTAGGAATCCCCCTCGAATCCTTTGGCACCTGGGGCGACGACAAATCCGAGAACCATGGCCAAGCCGGCAATCGCTAGGCCCGCAAGCATCAGCCAAACGCCCCTCATACTCACTGTCCATCATCTCCTGTCCATCAATTTGACCCTGTTCGTGGATGTAGTATGGGCAGCGCGAACCAGATAATGAGGGGGATGCAGGTTGCAATCAAAATAGAGGACCAAGGTTCTGAACAAATTCCATCTGTCGAGCAGTTAGAAATCGCATCATTTGCGATTAGTAAGGGCCAGATGAGAATCAGCGACAGGAGGGGAATAAACTGCGATTCAGCCCTTGGCATTTTCATTGCAAGTTCATGAATCGCACCACTAGCGAGATAGATGCCTATGAACGGCACACCGATGGCCACCCACACCACTACCTCATGTTCGATTCCGAAGATTGACGCGGTCAGCAATGGTGAGAATAAAATCAGCAGAATCGATAACGGGTCGATTGTGAATAATCGCCCACCCATCGCAAGCCACCAGTCACCTGCACGAGCCTCCTTTGCATGGTGCAATGAGGAAAGAGCGGGGATTGCGGCCAGAAATGTTGGAACAAGAACCAGTGCCCCAATCTCATTACCAAGCAGTGCGAAGAGCACTAACATCGATGCAATCAGGGGCAAGCCCCGCGAAAGCAATGGCCACATCGTTCGGCGATCCAAGATCGATGACCAGCGAGAAACAGAGGTTCCTGCATCGGTCGTGGAAAGTTGTGGACTATCTCTTGCCTCTTGAGTGGGTTCAACATCGGTTGAACTCCCATTCATCTCTAGTAGTGTTGTTGCGCATTCCCTCAATCGGGAATCGTGCGTGGCGATAAGGAAGGCGTGCCCCCTAGCGCGAAGGGTCGAGATGTCCCTCAGTAAGGTGTTCACTGATTCTTCATCCAATCCTTCTGAGGGCTCATCCAAAAGGCAGATTCGGGGTTCTTCTCCATAACTAGGCATCAATCCTTGCAAGACCGCCAATCGTCGGGACATCCCTCCAGAGAGATGTCCAATTCTGTCTTGACTGCGATGATTCAGATTCCAATGCTTCAGGAGACCACTTGTATTTCCTGTAACTCCTGATGCCTTCGCGGCATGATTGACGCGTTCACTGACCAATTCATCCCCATTGAAGCCTCCAGATTGTAATGTGAGTCCGAATGGTCGGACCAACGTCACCTTTCCCGATTGAATGGGTAGAATTCCAGCGATTGCTTCAATGAGCGTTGATTTCCCTGAACCGTTATCTCCAGTTAGAATAATGCAATTGCCAAAATCAATTTTCATATTGAAATTTTCAATAACAGTTCGGGTGCCCCTACGCACCGTCAAACCTTCGACCTGAAGTAGCGCCACACCTTCTCCAATCGCACACGTGGCTTGAGCCCTGCGGCGAAGAGGTCAAGCATCTGAACTGGCTGAGTCAATGCATGGGACTAGTTTGGTCGGAGGTGACGATTACCTACTGGTTCTATGCATCCATTTGGCTGACTGCAGCCCTCTCTCCACTGGTTCATGCTTGGATTAAGAAAACGCCGATGGCACTTGGAATTGGAGCTTCTCTCATCCTCACATGGTTGGTTCAATCGATTCTTGAATGGAATATCGGATTCGATCTAATGCGGGCACTCGGAGCTCTCCTCCCAGCATGGGCACTCGAATCCAACGAAATGCATCGTTACATTACGGCTGCTTGGCTACATGCGAGTACGATTCACGTATTGGGAAATGCCCTTGTCATCATTCTTGTCGGCGTTCCTCTTGAACAGCGTTTGGGAAGAGGCAGATTTCTGGCTATCTATCTGATTGGTGTACTGGGGGGGAATATCGGATGGACTCTAGCCAATTGGGGGAGTACAACACCTTGTTTGGGTGCTTCCGGTGCTGCATTTGGCCTACTCGGCTGTTATCTTGCATGTTGGCCACGCGATGAGATTGAGTTCCCCTTGATTTTGATTCGGAGGTGGCCAGTCGCTTGGATCGCTTTATTCAAATTCGGCCTTGAAGTCATGCAATACCCAACGGCTACATCGAATGTTGCTCACCTTGCTCATATCACCGGTTTCATCGCCTGCTATGTACTGGCAAAACCGATTGCAAAAGGCGGATTGGTACCAATTGGAACAGTGGATAGCGGCCCCTCTTCAAAGGGAGGTCAAGATGCACAACACCAGGCAATCATAACTCGAATGGGGGATTTGTCAACCGATCCATGGGACGGAAAATTGACGGGTACAGCACTGAGGACCCTGCAGAGATTGCGTGAAGAAGGCGATGAACTCGAGACTCGACAAGCATGGCTAGAGCAACTCGCAGAACAAGCGCAGTGCCCCATTTGCAATGGTGAGTTAGATGCAGTGGAAGTTGAGGAGATTACCTTACTACAATGCAGCCTAGACTCGGAACATCTCAAATGGCCGTGACTTAATTGGCCCACAGGACCTATGGTCCTGATGAGGTTGGTGTTATAGGACGCCGGACGGTGGCATCCCTCTGGGATGCCTATGCCTTCGAGTCGATTCACCCACAAGGCCCCCATCTTTGCAGTCTTGTTACTGCTCTTCACCTCGCTCTCACCTTTGGCCATAGGTGATTCCTCAAATGAGGTTGAAATCCCCGAAGAGCCCACAATCATCGTTCTGAATCTACCTCCATTGATTTGTGAAAATGGTGAATCCTGCCCAACCCCCAATCGGGGGCACGGTCCTTGGCTTGCATATTCCCCTGACCGAGATCACAACGGTATGGATGATCGCCTCCAACGGATTTTGGATGGTGAATATGAATCGGTCAGTACCACTGCTATCGAAGGCCCAGATGGGCGTTCAACAGTCGCCATACACATCGACTACGCCGAACATCCTGATGCTGATGATGTCGAAGCTCTGAAATCAACGCTGCTTGAAAATGGATGGGTGGAAGAAGGTGCGTGGTTCGACATCCTTGAATCGATTCACACCATTTCCCTTGATCACGTTCCGTTGCCAGCCCTTCTGCCGATTTGGCGTTTGGATGGGGTCGTGACTGTAGAACAACAGAATGTGATGATTCCATTCCTAGACAATTCGGTTCCAGCGATGAAGGTTCGAGATTCCGATGTATATCAGGATACCATGCAAGCCCTCGGTTATCGTGGCGACGATGTAGTAGTTGCAATCCTCGATACGGGTGTTGACAACGAACATCGCGCTCTGAATGATTTTGATGACGTCAATGATGATCCTGATATCGATGCGGGCAGTTACGTCGACCAGAAGTGGGTTGCTGGATACGATGCCACCTCAACTTTCTCCAATACCAGCGGTACCGATGACCCAGATGATTCAAACGGCCACGGCACACACGTTGCCAGCACCAGCATTGGAACGGGTAGCAGTGATCGGGTCTACGTTGGAGTTGCTCCCGGGGCCTATCTCGTCGATGTGAAGGTTCTGACCGATGCGGGTGGAACGAATGCACAGAATACACTCAGAGGTTTGCAATGGGCCATCAACAATGTCGACACTGACTGGGGAAACAATCAGTCGAGCAATGGCATCGACGTCCTCTCCATGTCTTATGGCAGTGTGACTAATCCCAATTCGGACGATCCAGGTGACAATGGATCATCTGCGGAATCATCCCTCGTGAATCAGGCGTCAGATGCCGGACTCATTTGCGTTATTGCGATGGGCAATGATGGGATGCGACGTGTCCCCAGTCCCGCGAGTGCCGATTCTTCCATTGCCATCGGAGCCATCGACGAAAAAGACACACATGATCGTGAGAACGATGAAATTGCCTCCTATTCTAATTGGGGTCCTCGTGAGGATGATGGTGATGATGATGACCGAGACGAACTCAAACCCGATGTGGTCGCTCCAGGTTCTGGTATCAATGCGGCTAGACACGAAGCCGGTTCCTTGCAATTACCCAACCAACCTCGGCCGATGGCCGACAATAGTTACATTTCGCAAGACGGAACGAGTATGGCCACCCCTCACGTCAGTGGATTAATCGCTATCATGCTGGGCATTGATGATGATTTGGATCTCGATGATGTTCGTGAATTACTCAGTGAAAATTCAGAACTTCGAGATGGTGCATATGATACTGATATCGATGAGAATTGGAATGAAAAGTATGGTTTTGGTATCGTCGATGGTGCAAGACTGTTACAGAATTTAACCGGTTCCGGTGGAGGCGGCGGTGGCAGTAGCAACAACACGACTGAACCCCCTCCTTCAGGTTCGGGTGATTGGGTTGATATCGAGAGCCCGCTGGAAGGTGACTGGCTGATTGAAGGGGAAACCTATCGAGTTCGAGGAATTGCAGAATCAGATACAGTTGGCGCCGATATTGAAGAAGTTCTTGTTCACGGTTGGTACTGGTATCAGGAAACTGGTTCGCCGCGAGAGAAGCGGGATGCGTTTGATTGGACCCAAGCGGTTGGAACGGTAAATTGGTCACACAATTTCTATGCCCAAGATTGGGTCGATGGTGAAGAACTCACAATCGAAGTCAAGGCTCGTGATAGCACCAATGCTTGGTCGGATACAGAAGTACTCGAACTGATGCTAGGGAGTCAGAGTATCTCCATTGGCAATCCGAGTGGACAGGAACCTGTGAGCGGAACCACGACTATCTCGGGAACATTCCTGACTCCGGACCCAATCTCGGTTGAATGGCGCATTGGTCGTGGCGAATGGAACGAAATTTCTGTATCCACTAGTCAGGAGTACACAACAGCCGATTGGTCGGTGAATTGGGATACAACCCAATTGGAAGATGGCTTCCACCGCATCGCTGTCCAAGGCCGTGACCAGTCAGGCGTCATCAGTGATGAGTTGCGCCGCACCGTCGAGGTCGACAATTTCCCACCTGCACCCGACCTCTCGATTTATGGGTCCATCTCAGTTGAAGAGTATGGCGTTCCTGTTGAGGGGGCCTACGTGAATACATTCCTCGAAGTTCGAGCCGATGTTCGGAACAATGGGGACGCCGATGCCGAAGAAGTCGTTATCCACCTTCGTGAATTTGGAACCAAGCGCAGTGAAGCGACCATCCCGTTAATTGAACCCGGTCAAGTGATTGAGGTCATCTTATACTGGAACCCGATGGCCAGCGGCAATCAGGAACTAGAGGTAATCATCGATCCCGGTCAAGCGATTGATGAACCCGACCGTTCGGACAATTCGGCCACCATCACCTTCCCTGTTTTATCTCGTCCCGATGGCGTTGACCTTGCCATCAGGTCTGGGGCCGTGACCACATCTCCCTCCGTGCCAAGGCCGAATGAACCATACACAATCTCCATTCGAGTGGACAATCTTGGGGCTCGAGATTCCGATGAGGTTTCAATTGAATTGAGCATGATGAATGAATTTGGATATGAATTGGTGGATGTCATCAACGCATCAACTATCATTGGCCAGACCAGTGCCAGTTTCACATTCTCAGGCAATGTCTCAGAGTCACGCGGCGTCTCATATAGAGCGACAATCATCACACTAACCGATCTCGTCTCTGACAACAATATTGCAGAATTCGTGGTTGTCCAAGATCTAGTGACATTGTCTGGTGCACGTACACCAGCCCTCCAATCCACTCATCATATCGAAGCATCAGCCGGCCTAGGCGAGGATTCACTTCTGTTCACATCGAAAGGAACAGAATTATTCGTTCATCGCATGGCTTCCGATCAATCGTTATACACATGTTTGGTGTTAGAAACCGAGTGGGTCGGAGACCTGACCGTCAACAGTTACCAAGGCATCGTCACCGCTGCATGGACTCGTTCTTATCTCGATGAAAATACATTTATTCGTTCAACTGTATCGTATACTACCATCGATCGCACATGTCAGATGACCCCTCGTCAAGATGTGATGCCAGGTCTTCTTTCTGCAGAGGGCACGTATTGGGGGTTGGGACTTGATCAACGAGATGACACCGTGGTACTCGCGGGGTATCACCGAGATTTGGTCACCAGTGGAACATACCAGGATATCACCACAATCTTCCTTCTAGAGACCGATTCCCCATTATCCGCAGATGATTGGGTTTTACATCGAAACGCCATTCTTGACATTGAAATGTACCCTCGTTCTGCCCCACCAATCGAAGTGGAGATTGGCAAGAAGGACATCCACATTCTGCATCAGAATCTTCGCGATGATTCAACAGGAGAGGAACGTCTTGGAATGTTCTACGCACATGGAAACATCGATGAACAGAATTGGGCGTTTTCAATTGCTGCTGGAGACAATGCAATCTCAGGGCGAATGTTGCTGATTGAGAATAGTGATGGCCACGAAGTCATCTTCACAGCTTGGCGAGAGGGCACCGAAGCCGATGCTGAATTAGTCACCAGAATCTCCCCCCCTTCGTGGCTCGAAGGTATCGAATCTCGAACATCAGCTCGTGGCTTGGCCAACATTGTACTCGTCGAAACAGAACGCGGTATTCAGATTCTCTATGATGCAATTTCTCCAACCGGCCCGAAGCTTCACTATGGCCTACTCTCCGATGAGGATGGACTCAGCCAAGATATGTGGCTTTCAGATATGATTAGCAGCGGCGTTCTGCTTACTGCGTGGAGAACTGATGATTCAGGCGAACTACACTTCACCTATGCAACCAGCAATGGCCTTCGTGTGCGAAAGATGGTCGAAGATCCAACCGCCGAAACCCCCAATCACGGAATTTTGGATAAGATTAGACTGTCGTTGAATCTTGATGAATCCACCTTCCAAGCGTTGATGAATACGGTACTGATTACGTTCTGTTCCCTTTCATTGTTCGTCACACTAGTGGTCACCGCTAATCGTAGACGCCGAAGAGCAGAATCGGGAGAAGTTGAGTTTGTCAACGAGAATTGGGTCGATCTGGACTTTGATGATTCAGGCGATGATATCGAAGTCACCCCCATCGTTTCTATTGACGAGGATGAAGACGAACCAGTGGAACCACCCGATGCAAACACTGAACCCCCTCCTGTCAGTGCCGTCATCGTTGAGGATGAAGTAGAGGAAGATGAATCCTCACAACGCTCTGCACGTGCTTCACGACGCGAACGTCGTGCAGCTGAGGCCGAAATGAAGCATACCCTAGAGGAAATGCACAAGGCAATCTCCGAATCCGGACTACCTCCTTTACCTGGGCCGGGGGAACTACCCCCGCTTCCCGCACCCGGTGAATTACCTCCACTGCCAGCACCCGGTGAACTACCCCCTCTACCTGCACCCGGTGAATTACCTCCACTGCCCGCACCCGGCGAACTCCCCCCTCTACCTGCACCGGGAGAACTCCCACCTCTCCCAGATCTACCCGCTCCCGAGATTCCAGTGACCTGCGGAGCCTGCGAATCCACATTCACTGCACGAGCTAACAAGGCTAGGCGAGTGAAATGCCCATTCTGTAATGAAACAGTCAAACTCTGAGGTGCTGAAAATGTGTGGTATTATTGGATATATCGGAATGCAAAATGCAACCCCCATTCTTGTTGATGGACTCAGGAGACTCGAGTACAGAGGTTACGATTCAACTGGCATAGCTGTAAAAAATGGCGATATTTCAATTCACAAGCGAATTGGCAAGGTCGCAGACCTAGAATCCATACTACCAAAAAAAATCGAAGGCAATTGTGGAATCGCTCACACTCGCTGGGCCACACATGGCGGAGTCACAGATGCCAACGCTCATCCGCATGCATCTAAGGATGGAAAGGTGGCCATCATTCACAATGGCATTATTGAGAATGCTAGCCGAATACGCAAGCATCTCCAATCTGAAGGCGTCAAGTTCTCCTCGGAGACAGACTCAGAAGTCCTGGTACATCTCATTCATCGATACTTGGAAGCTGGTTCAGCTCCATTGACTGCAGTACGAAAGGCCCTACGTCGTGTCCGTGGAACTTGGGGCCTCTGTGTGCTATTTGTGGATCATGAGGCCATCATTTGCGCTCGTAATGGTTCTCCACTTGTCATCGGGATTGGTGAAGGCGAATCGTACATTGCAAGCGACCCACACGCACTGACTCCGCACACTCAACGAGTAATCTTCCTCGAAGACGGTGATTTGGCGGAACTCACTGCCGGAGATGTTCGTACATCTCGCATGGACGGGAGTGCTGTAGAATCTACTGTCACGATGATTGAAGAGACATGGGCCGAAGCAGAACTAGGCGATTTTCCACATTTCATGCTTAAGGAAATCCACGAACAACCCGAAGCACTCCGTCAGTGTATCACAGGGCGTACTCTAGTTTCAGAGGGGACTGGGAAACTGGGTGGCTTGGGACTTTCACCACGTGAATTACAACGAATATCTCACGTCCGCCTCATCGGTTGTGGGACCGCACTGCACGCTTGTCAAGTGGGACGATTGACCATCGAGGCTCTAGCGCGAGTGCCGGCACTGGCTCATGTGGCGAGTGAATTTCGCCACAATGACCCGGTGATCGATTCCAATGCCCTATACTTCGCAGTGAGCCAAAGTGGCGAGACTGCCGACACGCTTGCTGCCGTGAAGGAGATCCAACTCAAAGGGGGCCGGGTTCGCGGAGTCATCAACGTCGTGGGGTCATCAATTGCTCGTCTATGTGGGAGCGGTGCATACATTCACTCCGGGCCAGAGCAGGCCGTCGCATCGACCAAAGCATTCACTAACATGGTTGCTGCATTGTCTCTGTTCGCAATTCAGATTGGTAGAGCGAGAACATTGTCTAGAGCTCAGGGCAGGAACCTGATTAAGTCCCTGAATGCAGTTCCAAACAAAATTGAGGAATATCTCTCCGATCCGGGCCCCATTGCTGAGGCTGTTGCTTTGGTGTCAAAGGCGAAGAGTGTTCTCTTCCTTGGCCGTGGAGCATCGGCTCCGGTTGCCAGAGAAGGAGCATTGAAACTCATGGAAGTCGCATATATCCCATGTCTTGGTTATCCGGCTGGCGAAATGAAACATGGCCCCATTGCCCTGCTTGAAGAAGGCAGCCCAGTAGTGGTCATTGCTCCAAATGATTCTCATAGAGACAAGACGATTTCAAGCATACACGAATGTCGGGCCCGGGGCGCCAAGATTATTCTTATCCACGAAGCGGGGGACTCAATTGCAGAAGAAGGGGACATTTCCATTCCTGTTCCTTCTACCGATTCAAGGTTCACACCCATGTTGACTGTACTGCCATTACAACTCATCGCATACCATACGGCTCTAGCACTCGAGTGTGACGTAGATCGCCCCCGAAATCTGGCGAAATCGGTCACCGTGGAGTGAGTTCAACGAACAGTGAACTTTCCTGCAGTACTGTCCCATTGCAGAGGGTGGTATCCCAACGTGTGGTTTGTATGCCGCATCTTGACGACAGCAATCTTTCGATTGATTTGGTCACCCACTCGCTCCATGGTCAGGTGTAGAACTCCATCTGAAAGATAATCTTCAATTCCGAATTCACCGAATTGATTCTTCATTTCACCCATCATTTCGCAGATGATGAATGTGGTCAATCCGAGCCGCCGGCACGCCTCGAAGAATCGGAAAGTCTCATCGCGCGGGTTCTCCATCTGTGTCAGTGTGAAGAACGCTCCTAATGAATCAAAAACCAACACCTCAAACCCAATACTCTCACGATAGTTGGTCAGTTGCTTGATGAGTTGACTCATCCAATTAACTTGATCTGCCGTACCAGCTTCGTGTAACTGCACACGCAAATCAGCGAGATCGATGATGGCGATATTGCTGCGAACCCGTGGGTCATCAACATTCATGCCCATGTTCGCCATATGTCCTGCCAACGACTCTTTGGATTGTTCTAATGTGACGTATATTCCAGATGTGCGCCCCTCTAGAACGGCGTTGTAGAGCATCGCAAAGCCGAGACTGGATTTCATTGAACCGGATGAACCCGCTAGTAGGCATAGATGCCCCTTTGGAATGCCTCCTTGCATTTGCTCATCCAATCCCGTGATGTATGTCGGGATTCTCTCAGTCGCGTCGCTCATTGGGCCACCAGAACGAGCGATTCACTTCAAGAAGATAAACGCCACCCCCTTCCGATTGGCATGGAATCCGTCCATCTTGCCTCTGGTTCCCAGCGTCGCGCCTCGATGCTTGAGGCATTGGGGTACAGGGTGATTCAGCGCCCCCTACGCGCGCGCGAGCGCCCGCACAGGCATGGAATTGCAATATCAGAACAGGTAGAACACACCTTACTCGGCAAGATTGAAGCCGCCCAAAGAGAATGTTCGGCACCCGTAATTATCGTCGCCGACACATTGGTCGAAGATCCAGACGACCCTCTACAGCCGATTGGAAAACCCCAGAATAGAAGAGAGGCTCTGACGATGTTACTACGTCTCAGCGGTCGAAATCATCGTGTTTGGAGTGGAACGGCACTGATTCGCGGAAGTGCCGTAGAATCTTGGATTGAATCTGCCACAGTCTCCTTCGACCCTTTGGATGATGAAATGCTGGAGGCCTTGATTGTCTCAGATTCCTGGAGAGGGAAGGCAGGTGGGTATGACCTGGCAGGACCCATGGGTGGTTATGCTAGAGTCGTTGACGGTGCGGAAGAGACAGTTCTCGGTTTCGCGCCGCAGGTCTTTAGCCATCTTGAGTCGCTTTAATCCGAAGGTATCACTGCTGCCACTTTCAACATAATATACCCGCAACAAGTGCCCCTGTCCATGGAAGATTCCAACGCCCAGTACCCCGCCAATCGTTGGGCAATCCTAGGTGTTATGAGTCTGAGTTTAGTCATCGTGATGCTAAACAATGTGACGTTGAATGTGGCCTTGCCTGATTTGTCAACCGATCTCAGTGCCGACAATTCAGAACTACAGTGGATTATGGATGCGTACGCACTGGTTTTTGGAGGCACCCTCTTGGTCATGGGGGCACTTGGCGACCGATTCGGACGAAAGGGCGCACTCCAAATCGGACTCATCATCGTTGGCGCTGCCTCAGCGTGGACCGCCTTCTACGCCGATTCCTCAACTGACGTCATCATCGCTCGTGCAACGATGGGCTTGGGTGCCGCTTTGGTGATGCCATCTACGTTGTCTGTCGTATTGGTTGTATTTCCTCCTGAAGAACGTGGTAAGGCCATTGGGATTTGGGCGGCAATGGCCGGAGTCGGTGCCCCAATCGGTCTTCTTGTCGGTGGTTGGGCCGTCGAAACTTACGATTGGGAAATGGTGTTCTTGATTAATGTCCCAATCATTCTTCTCGCCCTAGTCGCTGGCGCAGTGATTGTACCCCGTTCCAAAGACAACGAAGAACGTCCACTCGATGCCATAGGGGCCCTACTTTCTGTTGTCACCCTTGCTTCTCTACTCTACGGAATCATCGAAGGACCAAGTCTTGGTTGGACAAATACAGGAGTGATGGGTGCATTTGCCCTCACAATCACCTCTGGAATAATGTTCATCTTATGGCAAAGGAGAACGGAATTCCCACTCCTACCACTGGACTTTTTCAAAAATCCCCGCTTTTCAATCGGTTTAATCGCCATCGCTATGGCATTCTTCGTGATGTTCTCGTTCATGTTCATGCAGATGCTGCACTTCCAACTCGTTCGTGGCCATTCTCCATTTTCAGCGGCCATACGATTTTTCCCGTTGCCCATTGGTTTGATGCCAGCTGCGGCCAACAGTGATCGCTTGGTGGCAAAGTTTGGCCGACCCAACGTAATCTCCACGGGATTATGCCTAGTGGCGACTGGGTTGTTTCTCTTCACACAAGTTGACATTGACACCAGTTATCTCCAAATCGCTGCGACTTTCTTCTTCCTAGGTGTGGGCATGGGCCTAACCATGGCTCCTTCAACAACCGCTGTAATGGATGCCATCCCTCATTCCAAAGCCGGTGTGGGCAGTGCGACCAATGATGCGAGTAGAGAGGTCGGGGGCGCCCTTGGTATTGCCATTGGAGGTAGCGTGCTCAACGAGATTTACCAATCGACAATCACCATTCCCGCATCGGCATCTGCGCAATCGGGTGTGATTCAGGAATCCTTCCCTGCCGCCATTACCATCGGTCAGAGAATGCTTGAACTTGGTAATCCCGAAGGTGCCGAACTGATTAGATCGGCCAGAGAATCGTTCATTGAAGGCATGGTTGGTGCTTGCATAGTCGCCGGCTGTGTCGCATTACTGGCGGCAATAATAGTCAAGTGGAAAATGCCTCATGATGAATTTCCATCGGAAGATGCGTGACACATTTCTCGAACACGTGTCAATTCCACTTCATTTTGAACCAATCCATCTCGCTTGAGTGCAGTACCTACAATCCATGCTTTGGCAATTGAATATTCGGCCAATGTGTTTACATTCACACCAGAACCTACAATCAAAGGCGCTTCAGGAACGGCTTGCCAGATTCGTTCAAGATCGACAGCCATTGTAGGTACACCCGTCCCCTTTCCAGAGACAATTAGCGCATCGGCAAGTCCTCGGTACCATGCATCTTTCGCTTCTTGTTCCAAAGACCACTTTTCATCGAAAGATGTAGCGTGTTTCACACCCACATCCGCTAGAATAGCTACGTCTGCATTGAGAGAATCTCTGAGGCGCAATGTTTCTGCTGCCTGCCCCTCGATGAGGCCTTGGTCAGTCACCATCGCTCCGATGTGGACATTTACTCGGATGAATTCTGCACCAGTTACAGTCGCAATCGAAAGGGCTGCATGTGGATCATTGCGTAGTACGTTAACCCCGACGGGGACATCGCTCAATTCAACGATAGCACGAATGATTCGAGTCATCGCTGCAATGGTCACTCCATCCACTGTTTTTTGGAAGGGCACATCACCAAAGTTCTCGACCAAGATAGCATCGACTCCCCCTGCCAGAAGCGTTGCCGTATCCGCGAGTGCAGATGATTCTACAGCATCAATGTCACCTGCAAATCCAGGTGAACCAGGCAGAGCCTTGAGATGAACCATCCCGATTAGGCCAGTGGGGATTTTTCTTCTCATCCACCTCACCTACGGGTGTTCAGCCTGAAGCCAGCGCCAGCAAGAGCGCAACCCTTCTTCCAAACTCTGGAACGGTGACCAACCCAAGACTTTCTGTGATTCTGTGATATCGGGAACACGTCGCCGTGAATCTCCTGGGTGCCCCACTTCTTGGTAGTGAATCACTGATTCGGACCCCGTCACTTCTAGGCATAGATTGGCAAGATCGGTGATACTAACTTCTTCGGGATTGCCTAGATTGAATGCTGCACCTGCCAATCTTGATCCATCCAACCCCTCTTCCAATTCACCCGCAATTCGAATACCTTCGACCGCTTCCTCAACCCAAGTGAACGAGCGGGTCTGTGTTCCATCGCCATGAATCGTAATCGGGGCACCTCGCCGACATTGTTCGAGGAAGATTCCCGTCACTTGTCCATACGCATTTCCTGGCAAACGAGGACCATAGGCGTTGAACGGTCGAACAATTCTCGCATCCAGACTACTGTTACTCACTGCATGCTGAACGAGGATTTCTCCGAGGTATTTGCTGGCACCATACGAGTGCCGGCCGTGCTCAGAAGCAGAAGAGAAGAGACTGTCTGAAGAATTAGTCAGTGGCATCTCGGGTTGTTCACCAAACGCCTCTGGAGATGATGTGAACACAAATCTACAACCGCGCGTAATTGCGAAATCTAGGGCAACACGTAGAGTATCGAGATTGACTTGAACGACGAAATCAGGTCGTTCATGGAACCAGCGCGTACCATTGATGGCCGCCAAGTGATACAGACAATCGACACCACCGAGTTTGTCAGCTGCTTTCTCGTAACTGTCACGAACTGCGGCATCCTTCATCAGAAGATGGTAGTCATCCATCCCCTTACACCCTTCGAGGTTCTTCTGGCTGCCCCGAAACATATCGTCAATGACGGCAACTGAATGCCCCATCGCGACGAGTTGTTCGGTTAGGTGACTTCCAAGAAAGCCCGCTCCCCCCGTGACAATGCATCGCATGATGAGGGTGAGCGTGTTCTCCCTCAAGGAGATGCTGCCGCGCGGTTCACGACTTGCAGCGTGACGATACCATTCTCGAGCCGCATCTCGATTTCATCTCCCGTGTTGATTTCCAAACAGGGGTCTTCACCAAATCCGTGTGCATAAGGCACCTTCAGAAGAGAAGCCGCAGGTAGTGTCAATGGACATACATCTCGATTGACAATCGCTCTGGGTCCTTTCTCAGTGTAGATGAGGCCCATCAGGATGAATGGAGCCACAGTCGAACCGCTTCCCTTTGGATAGATGAGGACTGTATCGGAGATCGACACCCCATCCAGTGGATGTCCCGGCTCTTCGATGACTCCAGAATCTCGATTGACGTATCCGAGATAAGTAATCGGGACATCTGTGACCAGCGCTTTACCATTCACAGTCCAAGCGGTTTGTGAGGGCAAACTCCGCCCTTGTCCGGACCATTCTCCTGCTCGGTGAACCTTATTGGTCGAGAGTGGTTTTGCTGATTTGCCTTGCAGCACGGGACGTTCTCCTGCCGAAAGTGAGGCGTCAAAGGCATGTGCGACACAGTCTTCGATTCGCATCACACTGGTGGGCATTCGATTGAGGCCACTAGTCAGATAATGCTCAGCCTTCAGGGAGTTGGTCAGAAGGTGATTGTATCGTGTTCGGTTGTAGGGTGTGACTTCAGGACAAGTATCCTTCAGGATGAGTGCGCCCGCTTCTTCAAGAACATCGAGAGTTCCTTCCTGGTCCAGTAGTTGGTGATTGTGACCACTGGTAAACACCCAGAGTCGCTGATCTGGAATTCGCTGCCCCAACTCCATTCGATTGCGCACAGCTGCGGCGGTGGTTCGGACTTCACCGACACTGGCCTGTGGGCAGCCGATGACAACGAGATCGACCTGTCCGGTCGGCGCGAGTTCCGAATAGCGTTCGTTTAGTGAATCGTCGGTGAATACGAGGCGACCTTCGGGTGTATATTCAGGGGGTTCGGGTGAGGCGCCCTCTGCCCAGAGCATTGGGCACCCATAGTTGGCTGCTGATGCAGACAACGCTTTCTTCTGTTCGAATGAGATGTAATCGGGCAATCCAGTAATGTGTGGCATCATCCCCCAAGGTAGATTCCATTCTGGCTGAATTTGCTTACCAATCCAATCCCCGAGAACACTCCAATCTGCAATATGCTGTAGGACACAGTCTACTTGGACATGGATGTTGGGAATTCTATTCTCTTCCAGATGTAATCCCCACTTAGGCGCCCAACCCGTGAGAGCAGTTGCCAGTGCGGAGAGCCCACTCTCTCGGTTCGTGATGAGTGACGTGTAAGAGTTTGAGAAGGCCACTGCATTGCTTTCGGCCCAACACCCGACACCTTCGTTGTCGATGCCTCTGTCATAGGGTGTGCACGACAGTGTGGCTTCAATTCCAAGTTCGGAGTAGGCGTGAACAATCTCAAATTGGTGCTTGAAGAAGTCTTCAACCTCAATATCCATCTCTTCCATTTTTTCTTTGTCACAACCGGCACTGTTCAGTGTGGTTGGAATTTCTACCGTTCCGAGTTCGTCACCTGCTAAATCAGCCAAGAAGCGACGCAGTCCATGCCCGCCAGTCAACGGGGAAACACCACTCACGTGCGCGTGTGCGCACGCAACGAACTCGGTCGCACCCGCCGTAGCCGCCAAGTCGATGACCAGACTCGCCGCCTTCTGTTTGGTCGGGCCGTGGTCGCCCGCCAGCATGGCGGCGAGCGGTTGCGGGATGTCCATCGGTAGGAACCGGCCGGCACTTGCCCATGAATATGCGGGTCCATCGCCCATCATCTTCGCGAAGCCAAAGGTTGACGCCATCCTTGGCCGAACGCACGATTTGAGACGCGTGGGGCCGGGCATAACTGCCAGCGCTTGTGTTCGTTCGCATGTATTCGCGCTAGCACTTCAGATGTGAGCGGCGATTCGTTTCGAATTCCCCTCTCAATCCAATCCTCTAGGATGGGATCGAGGACAGTATAGGGGGGCAAATTATCCTCATCCTTCTGGTCGGGGGCCAATTCTGCGGAGGGTGCCTTCGTCATCGTCGATTCTGTGATTGGTGGACGTTGTCCAGCGTTGTCATTGATGGCCTGAGCCACAGCATATACTTCGGTCTTGTAGAGGTCACCGAGTGGAGCATAGCCACCATTCATGTCTCCGTACAACGTGCAGTAACCCATGGCCAATTCGCTCTTGTTCCCTGTCGCGATTGCCATCGCCCCACGAGCATTAGCGGCACCCATGACGAGGGTGCCCCGGATTCGTGCTTGCAGATTCTCTTTGGCTACCGGGTGACCTGACTCAAGTTCACCCATCAGGGTTGAATCGACACTGTCGTGAATGTCATTGATGGCCATCACCTGCAATTCCATCCCTAGGGCCTCAGCGGTCGCCTTTGCATCCTCTATCGAATGATCTGAAGAATGTCGCGAGGGCATTGCCAGACCCAGAACATTGTCTGCCCCGACTGCATTACAGGCAATCGCTGCACAAACTGCCGAATCTATGCCTCCGCTCATGCCCAGAACTATCTGGTCAATACCTGATTTTCGGCAATAATCACCCAGTCCCAATGTGACTGCTGAGAGCAAATCTTGACCCGTGGACGGCATGGTTGGCTCTGCACCGGCCATGACCACTTCTGGCACTGCATCCTCTCCTCCAAGGGAAATCCATCGTGCTCCACTTGGGTCTTCGATGTTTACCATGAGGATTCCACTGCACCAAGCAGGGCCCTGAACAACCGTTCCATCCGGCCAGCCAACGATACTTCGACCGTCGAACAGGAGGTCATCATTGCCTCCGATTTGATTGCATAACAGGAAGGGGTGACCCAATGTGGATGCAGCTTTGCGAACCAATCTGGCGCGCACTCCCTCTTTGGCCAAGTGATAGGGAGAAGATGAGAGGTTGACACTCACTGCCAAAGGCTCACCTTGATGCTGCCAAGTAGCCAATTGTTCGATGGGATCCGCCGGATAATCCGCAGGGACTTCGCCTATGTGTTGCCAAGCATCCTCGCAGACCGTTATTCCAACCGATGCACCCCGCAAACTTCGGTCGATTCCAGGCCCATCATCGGCTTGGAAATAGCGTCCTTCATCGAAGACATCGTAGGTCGGGAGCAGTTGTTTTCGTCCGACCACCTTTGATGTTCGAGAATCTGCCACTCGGACCACTCCATTGTACGGTTTTTGACGGTCCTTTCCAGCGGAGAGCGGCGTTCCGATTAGCAGGGGAATTGGACTGTTGACTGCCATCGCAGCCATTTCACAAGCTGTCACGAAGGTTGCATCCATCAGCATGTCCCGGGGCGGATACCCGGAGATGACTAACTCGCTGGCCACGGCCATGTCTGCGCCGGCCTCGGCGGCCATAGCAGCAGCCGCTTCGACAAGGGCGACGTTGCCCGAAATGTCGCCGACCGTCGGGTCCAACTGCAACAACGCGATGACTGTCACGAACTACGCTCACGCTGCGCCCCATTCAACGTTACGTCGATGGCCTGAAGGACTGTCTAGGCCCCCGCTCGCACATGGGAGAAGCGCGCTCAATGCAAGATTGGCTCGATGGTTATGGCGAAAGTCACCAGAATCCACTCAACAAGAAAATTCACTGGATTGCCGTTCCTCTGATTTTCCTGACAATTGTCGGTTTACTATGGAGTATCCCGGTTCCTGAGGTGATGGCCGTCAATGAATGGGTTAACTTTGCAACAATCATGCTCATCCCTGTGGCCATATTCTATGCCCGACTTTCAATGTCATTGGCCGTGGGAATGACATCGTGGTGCCTGTTTTGCTACGCAGTATGTTATCAGTACGGATCCATTACCGATATTCCACTATGGCAGACTTGTTTGGTGATCTTTATCCTCGCTTGGATTTGCCAATTCTACGGCCACAAGGTCGAGGGTCAGAAACCCTCGTTCTTTGAGGACATCCAGTACCTGATGATCGGCCCTGCCTGGTTGATGTCGTTCATCTATGATAAGTTCGGAATCAAGTACTGATTAGCAGCAGGCCTTGTTGAATTTCTTTAGGCGCCAGTAATTGTACGGCCACGGTGTTAAGAAGCCAACCACGAGCATGAATGGGATTGCAATTGGATTCATGCCGAGTTCACCATTGGTGAACAGAAGATCGGTAATTTCCATGGCAATCTCCATCATCAGCATGGAGATGAATGACATGCCCAAAGCGGTTGAAAGCGCACTACGGAAATCCATCTGCCCTCGCATCATAATCACTGTCTCAAGCATCACGCTCGTGGTCAATCCATTGATGAGGGGTAGAATGGCGTAGAAATACCACATGTTTGAGTACATTTCTAGGTCGGCTGTAATCCCAGAATAAGAGTAGTATGCCAGTGTTCCAAATTCTCCGATTGAACAGCCGATGAGGCACCATTTTGTATTGTGCGCCGATTGCTTCCAGACCGCTTGATCACTCCAATTGAAATTCGATTCAGGAACGGTAAATCCAGCTCCTGTTATGGCACCACTCAATGCTACAGTTTCCACACCTTCGTGATGGACCACTGCACTGCCAACTTCAACCTCGACTGAAGCGACTCCTTCCACGGCCTGAAGCGCTGAGGTGAGATTGGAAACACAGCCTTGGCAGGACATCCCACCAACCTCGAACGCGGCAGTCTCCATATCCACCGCGGAGTAGCGGTAGCGTTTGAACCCTGCCGCACCCTTGAAATCGGGACCATAGGTCCCGCGAGGCATGGCCGTGCCTAAACCCGCAGGCGATCTCGATCCTGTGGCACTTGAAGAGTCGCTGATTACGACTTGGCGTGATGAGGACACATTCAGCCAACAGGTCGCTTCTCGCAAGGATGGTACACCCTTCATATTCCTCGAAGGTCCACCCACTGCAAACGGCAAGCCGGGTATTCACCATGTGGTGGCTCGAACCTACAAGGATCTCGTCTGCCGCTGGAAGGCGATGGAGGGGCACTTCGTCGAACGCAAGGGTGGCTGGGATACCCACGGGCTGCCTGTGGAGATAGAGGTTCAGAAGCGCCTGGATTTGATGAGCAACGAAGCGATTGAGCAATTTGGTATGGCCGAGTTTAACGAGGAATGCCGCAACAGCGTATGGACCTATGAGCAGGCTTGGAGAGAGATGACTGAGCGCATGGCCTTCTGGGTCGATTTGGATGACCCATACGTTACACTGCACAACGAATATGTCGAGTCTGGGTGGTGGGCGCTGAAGCAGATGTTCGAGAAAGATTTGCTCTACAAAGGTCACAAGATTCTACCATACTGCCCACAGACGGGTACATCCTATTCTTCTCACGAAGTTGCACTTGGGTACAAGGAGGTCGAGGAGCCCTCTGTCTACATCAAATTCCAACTTGTGGATGATGATGCGAAGATTCTCGCATGGACGACCACACCCTGGACACTCCCTGGAAATGTGGGATTGGCTGTGGGCCCCAATGTGACCTATGCTCGTGTTCGAGTCACGGATTCACCACAAGGATGGGATGGGAGAGGTGGAGCAGAGATTGGTGAGGAAATAATTCTCGCAGAAGATTTGCTAGGAGATGTCTTGCGGCATCAAATCGAAGTCATCGAGACATTCCCCGGCTCAGAATTGGTCGGCAAGGCCTACGAACCACTCTTCCCTGGTGCCGTGGATAGAGATGGTAGCGAGACCGCATGGACAGTTGTCGGTGCTGACTTCGTCACAACCACTGACGGAACAGGTGTGGTTCACACCGCTGTCATGTATGGTGAAGATGACTACATCCTTGGAATGGAGGTCGGATTCCCAGCTCAACACACTGTCGATATGGATGGGAGATTCTTCCCTGGTACTCACAATTCACTGGATGGCCGATATGTCAAGGACTGTGATGACGACATCATCGACTTACTTCACTATGATAACCAACTCTACCGCGAGAAGATGTATGTTCACGACTACCCACACTGTTGGAGAACAGGTCATCCCTTGCTCTACTACGCCATGGATTCGTGGTTTGTTCGAATGACTGCGGTCAAGGAGAGATTACTTGAATTCAATGGCCAAGTCGAGTGGGCACCTGCAAATATTGGTACTGGAAGATTCGGTGAATGGCTTCGTAACATCAAGGATTGGGCAATTTCACGTGAGAGATTCTGGGGTACCCCACTTCCTGTTTGGATTTGTCCAGATTGCGACCATCAGCACTGTGCTGGCAGCCGTGACGAGTTGCGAGAATTGGCGGTTGATGCATCCAAGGTGACCGAAGATCCCCATCGCCCGTTCGTAGACGAGGTCCTTCTCCACTGTCAGGCCGATGGATGCAGTGGCGAGATGGTTCGTGAGACATACGTGATGGACTGTTGGTTCGATTCGGGCTGTGCATTCTTTGCCCAATGGCATCATCCGTTCTCTGGCACTGAGAAGTTGGAGCAGAACTTCCCAATCGACTACATCTGCGAGGGCGTCGATCAGACCAGAGGTTGGTTCTACACTCTGCTTGCTGTCTCCACCACTGTCTTTGACTCAATTTGCTACAAGCGCTGCCTTTCTCTAGGACTTATCCTTGATGCAGAGGGCAAGAAGATGTCCAAATCAAAGGGTAACATTGTTGATCCTTGGGACCATTTCAACCGCGAAGGTGCAGATGCCACCCGATGGTACATGGTGACTGCAGGCGCGCCTTGGAACCCACTCAAGTTCGATTCCAACGGCGTGCGCGATACCTATGGCAAGATGTTCTTGACGCTGTGGAATTGCTACAAGTTCCACACCGACTATGCAGCATTGGACAACTTCGACCCTGAGGTGAGCGATTGTCCTGTTGCAAGCCGCCCATCATTGGACCGATGGATTATCTCAAAATTGAATTCGGTTGCTGCGGACTATCATGCACAATTCGAGGGATGGGATTTCCACAAGGCCTGTCGTGATTTGGAAGATTTCCTCGTCAATGATTTGTCCAATTGGTATGTTCGGCGCAGTCGACGCCGACTGTGGGACGAGGGAGACAGTGCAGACAAGATGGCATGTCAGCACACATTGCACGATGTCCTCACTACGCTCTGTCGTCTGATTGCACCGGTATCTCCGTTCATGGTCGACGAGATTCATCGCAACCTCACTGGAGAGAGTGTTCACCTAGCAGATTGGCCAACACCACAGCACCAAGATGCAAATCTAGAGACGAGCATGCAATTGGTTCGCAATCTCGCAGAGGCTGGGCGCAAGGTACGTGTCATGAACGACCACCGCCAGCGATTGCCGTGCCAGTCTGGCTGGTTGGTAGGTGCCAGTGGTATCGATGAGTTCTATCCGATTCTGTCTGAGGAAATCAACGTCCTCAACCTACAGACTGAGACTGACCTTGACCGGTTCCAGCGCATTGAGATTGCACCCAATCGCAAAACACTCGGGCGAAAGTGCCGCCAAGACTTGCCTAAGGTGATGGCTGCACTTGCAGAGGCCGACCCAGATACCTTGTGGGATGACATTCAGAACAGCCGATGTATCATCGCTGGCTTTGAGCTGGAACCGATTGATGTCGAAGTCAAGCGTGTCGAGCGTGAGGGCTTTGCCGCAATGACCGCCGAGGACAGTGATGTGACACTGGTTCTCGACATGACGGTCACCGAGGAGTTGCTCTCGATGGGCCTTGCCCGTGAAATCATCCGCCGCGTTCAGCAGAAACGCAAGGATCTCGACCTCGATGTCGAGGCTAGTATCTCACTTTCTGTCTGGCTCGATGAGAATAACCCTGAGTTGCTTGGTGGAGACTGGGACCACGTTGTCTCTGAAGTTCGAGCCAAAGATGCAATACTAGACCAAGGTGGTCAGGCTCCAGACGGTGCCGACACCTTCGATATCGATGGCGCAGGAATTCATTTCAAGGTCGAATAACGCTCATTGTAACTAAATTATTAAAGATAATATCTATAATTGTGATATTTTACCCTACGGGTAATTATTCAAATTGGTCGAAATAGTTGATTTATTCTTTCATCTGTGACATTTGTCACATAAAAACGATACATTTTTAAACCCCGCCTCTCATAGGGATTTCCTGCGAGGAAAAGGTGAGTCAAATGCACATTGAAGAACTCAATAGGTGGGATCGGCATCGCCGACGAGTTCGATCCCATGAGCGTGCATTCGACCCTTTGTAATCCAGAATCATACCCCTCTCTAGGCTCTAAACCGGGGGGCGTTTTCTCAACGAAATCGCTCGCTTCAGGGGGGTGTGGTGTAACGGATAGCATCAGGGGTTTCGAACCCTTGGATCCCGGTTCGACTCCGGGCACCCTCACCGGTTTGAGTCTGCTACAAGGGCGTGTGAATGTAGCGGATATCACAAGGGTATGCGATGCCTTTGACCTGGGTTCAAATCCCAGCACGCCCATCAAATCAACACAAAACAAAATGAAAAGGAAAATGAAAATAAAAAAGGAGGTAAGAAATATGACACAAGTAATTGGAAAAATGAATATTGAGAAAATCAGCAAGAAGAACTACGCCATCAATGGCGTTCCAGGATTCAAACCTGTTCCCATGGATGGGGATGCATGGCACTATGTGTCCGAAGCACCGATTTGCAGGTGCATTGTTTTCCCACAGGATGACTGGGTTGAGATTCACAATGTGAAGGTCTATGGTCCAAGAGGCCAAGGCCATGGAACGGCGATGATTGCCAAAATTAGGCAAGCTTTCCCTGGGTATCACATCTGGGTCAACACGGGCGAATGCTCGAGAGGATTTTGGGAGAAGATGGTCGAGAGAGGTCACATCGATTCCATCGAGAACGATTACTGGTGGCCCTGCTGGAACACCACCTGCATCACCTGTCATCCGACAAGGGCGACAGGCAAGAGGAGGGATATCTGATGGTGAGTCCAAACGACAAGGGGATCATCCCCCCAGAGGAGATGATTGACCACAACAATGCGAACTTCTCGCAGATTGAGAACGTCATGACCATCTTTGTCGCCTACAATCAGGC
>Ga0208765_1000304_pt1 | contig 32338 bp, 33 predicted proteins | sample ETNtaG_2_FD_185783 | JGI IMG/M metagenome (GOLD analysis project Ga0208765, IMG submission 185783) | Marine microbial and viral communities from oxygen minimum zone, Eastern Pacific Ocean - ETNP201406SV203 (SPAdes) (version 2) | ecosystem: Environmental > Aquatic > Marine > Oceanic ...
TTCCAAGATCTCCAGTATGTAACACTCTGCGACCCATAGTTGTTAATATTGGTAAAACTAACTCAAAAGCCTCTCTTGTACAACCTGCAAAAATTGAAATATTGCCAGTATCAGCTCTATGACAACCTCCTGAGACTGGGCAATCGATTGGTAAGGCGCCAACCACTTCTACTAAAGCACCAATACGCCGAATTTCAGCTTCATCGGTTGTGCTCATTTCTAGCCATATCTTCCCCTTACTAAGGCCAGCCAAGACTCCATACTTAGACTCCATTACCTCTGAGCAAATCTTAGGTGATGGTAAGCAAGTAATTATCACATTGCAATCTTCCGCCATTTCTTTAGGGGAGCTTCCACTATGAGCGCCTCTCTTAACAAATTCATTAACCAGGTCTTTATTTAAATCTCTAACTGTAAGGTCAAATCCATTTCTTAATAAACTGCCTGCAAGCTTACCACCTGCATTTCCTAAACCAATAAAACCTACTTTCATTAATGCCTCCTAATAACTATCAATAAATTTAATCATCATCGACATAGTAAGGATTTGAATCCATCGAAAGATGAAGTTTTTGACCTTTATAGGGCGAGTGAAAGTCAACTACATCAAGATTAAGTTCAACACCCAAGCCAGGCTTAGTTGACGGAATAATGTAGCCATTACACCAATTTATTGGTTCCTGTAGAACTTTAGAATGAAAGCCATCCCAAGTTTTAATGCTTTCCATAATCAAAAAATTAGGTGTTGCAGTTGCAAGCTGAATACTTGCAGCGGCACCTACAGGGCCGTTATACAAATGAGGAGCAATTTGGGTATAGAAGACTTCAGCTAGGCTAGCAATTTTTTTTGCTTCTAAAATTCCACCAACTCGTCCCAAATTCATTTGAATTATTGATGCAGAATTGTTTTTTAAAACATCAAAGAATTCATACTTGGTGGTCAACCTTTCTCCAGTTGCAATAGGAATACTAGTTTTTTTTGCAACTTCTGTCATTGCGCTTGATTGCCCTGGAGGCACAGGCTCCTCGAACCATAATGGATCAAACCGCTCAAGTCTTTTCGCTAATCGTATTGCAGAAGCTGGGGTTAACTGGCCATGAGTCCCTATTAGAATATCGCAGTTATCTCCTACAGCTTCCCTCACTTTTCGACAATAGTTTTCACAATGCTTTAAACGACTCATTGATATTTGATGCCCAGAGTAAACAGAATAAGGTCCTGCAGGATCAAACTTAATTGCACTAAAGCCTTGTTTCATAAAATTAAAAGCAGATTCGGCTCCAAGCTCTGGGTCCTCATAATTTAGAACTCCATTTTTATCTTCTGGATATAAATAAGTATATGAGCGTAGCTTGTCATGAACCTTGCCACCTATAAGCTCATAAATTGGCTTATTTGCTGCTTTTCCAATAATATCCCAGCAAGCCATTTCAAGACCACTCAAAACGCCCATCATCGTTAAATCTGGGCGCTGAGTAAAACCACTCGAATAACACTCCCTATAAAGTCGCTCAATATGGTGTGGATCTTGTCCTTTCAAATATCGTCCAAAAACATCTTCTATTGCCTTAACCACAACTTCTGGATGAAAAGATGCTGAATAGACTTCACCAATACCTGTAATTCCGCATTTAGTTTCTATTGAAAGAAAAATCCAATACATCCCTCCTATATGTGGTTCAGGAGTTCCCACTATATATGTATTTAATTTGACTACTTCCATAACGGTATCAATAAAAAAGTATTTGATGATATTGGTGTCATTTTTATACCCATATAGAAACAGATGCAAGTAATCTTGTCACAGATTAGTTAATAATTATTTACAGATCTTTCAGGACTGCCTGTGCGCTGAGAGTTTTTCCAATTTGGTTCAACCCAAACATTAGCATTATTTACTTCAAGTGGCTTATTGCCTAATATAGTATCAGCCATTTTTTCAGCTACCATGATGGTAGGTCCATTGAGGTTACCGTTGGTTATAGTAGGAAAGATAGAAGAGTCTACTACCCTTAATTTATCAATACCATTTACCTGTCCCTTATTATTTACAACTGCCATTGGGTCATTCTCAGAGCCCATCTTGCAAGTACAAGATGGATGATAAGCACTCTCAACATTAGCCCTAACCCAGGCATCTATTTCATCATCGGTATTGACTTCTAATCCGGGATTTGCCTCTTCACCTCTAAAATCGTCAAGAGCCGGTTGGTTTAGTATTTCCCTTGTAAGCCTGATACAATCCCGCCAGTCTTGTCGATCTTGCTCACTTTGTAAATAATTAAACAAGATGATTGGTTTTGCTTCAGGATCAGGACAATTAATTTTTATACTTCCTCGACTCGTTGGAGAGTTGACACCAGCATGAACCTGATAACCGTGACCATCCATTGAGGCTTTACCGTCATAACGCATCGCTGCTGGGAGGAAATGGTATTGGATATTAGGCCATTCAATGCCCTTTCTGGAGCGAATGAAACCACAAGATTCGAAGTGGTTAGTAGCGCCTAAACCTGATTTAAACAATAGCCAACGCACGCCAATAAGCGCCATACTAAAATAATTTAATTTACTATTGAGGGTAATCGGTTTTTTACAATGATATTGGAAATACACTTCCAGATGATCTTGTAGATTTTCACCAACACCCGGTAGCTCATGTTGTAATTCGACACCTGCACTTTTCAAAACATCTGCAGGGCCAATTCCAGATAGTTGGAGCAATTGCGGTGAGCCTACAGATCCAGCACTCAAAATCACCTCTTTGTTGGCATTAATTGTTTTAATTTGATTATTTATTTTGTACTCAACACCTATTGCGGTTTTTCCTTTGAGTAAAACTTTTTGAACCAAAACACCTTGAATTATTGTCAGGTTTGACCTATTTTTTGCTTGATTAATATAGGCATTAGAGGCTGAAGCACGAATGCCTTTATTAACCGTCATGTGCATAGCTCCAAAACCTTCTTGTTGTTCACCGTTATAGTCATCAGTTTTTGGGTAACCCGCCTCAAAACCTGCCTCTATAAATACTTGGTAGAGTGGATTTAATTTCATGTTGTTACCACCACAAGTTGCTACAGGACCGTTTCCGCCACGATAATCGTCTTCACCGCCCTGCCAACTCTCAGAACGCTTAAAGTAAGGCAGGCAATCTTTATAAGACCAACCAGATACTCCTTGCTCTTCCCATTGATCATAATCACGTGCATGGCCACGAACATACACCATTCCATTTATCGAAGAAGAGCCGCCCATTACTTTTCCTCTAGGGCAGTGCATTTTGCGATTATCAAGATAAGGTTCTGGTTCAGAATAAAACTGCCAACAAAACTTTTCAGTGTTCATTGGGTAAGACAAGGCTGTTGGCATTTGGATTAAAATATTATTATCATTTCCACCGGTCTCGAGAAGTAGAACTTCATACTCGCCAGACTGTGTCAAACGATTAGCTAAAACACAACCCGCTGAACCTGCACCTACAACTATGTAATCAAATTGTTTATTCATGTCTTAATCAGTTTATATTGTTTTATGAAAGTTAATAAGGGCTCTCTATATCATCTAGGCGAACGAAAATGCTTTTTATTTGGGTATAGCTTTTTAGAGTTTCAGGTCCATTTTCTCGACCTATTCCAGACTCTTTATAACCCCCAACAGGCATCTCTGCTGGCGAATCTCCCCAGCTATTAATCCAACAAATTCCTGCCTTTAATTGGTTAATCACTCGATGGGCGCGATTTATATCTTGAGTGAAAACACCTGCCGCCAAACCAAACTTTGTATCATTAGCTCTCCCAATAACCTCTTTTTCATTTTCAAAACTCAATACAGACATCACGGGACCGAAAATCTCATCAGTAACACAAGGAGATCCGTCTTCACAATCAGCAAATATCGTTGGTTCTACAAAGTATCCATCGCGAGTTTGTTTTGTTTTGTGGCGATTTCCACCACAGATTAAACGTGCACCTGACGCCTTTGCCTTATCAATATAACTAATAACCTTACGAAGATGCTCAGCGCTGATTAATGCGCCCATCTGGGTTTCTAGATTCATCGGATCACCAAGTTTAATTGTTTTGCTTCGTTCACAAGCTTTAGCTAAGAATTCTTCGTAAATATCCGCCTGAACAAATACGCGAGTGCCATTAGTACAAATTTCGCCCTGAGTATAAAAATTAGCCAATAACGCTCCTGAAATAGCATTATCCAAATCGGCGTCATTAAAAATTATCAAAGGTGACTTACCTCCAAGCTCCAAGGTCACCTCTTTCAGTGAGCCGGACGCATCAGCCATCACTTTTTTTCCAGTCTCGCTTTCACCAGTAAAGGATATTTTCGCGATGCGTGGATGTCTTGACAAAAATTGTCCTACACGATAGTCACCCTGAACAACATTAAATACTCCTGGTGGCATTCCAGCTTCGGTGTATATTTCGGCAAGTTTGAGGACACTTAATGGCGTCTCTTCAGAAGGCTTAAAAACCATCGCATTACCTGCTGCAAGACACGGTGCGGACTTCCAACAAGCTATTTGGATTGGATAGTTCCAAGCACCAATACCAGCACAAACCCCCAAAGGTTCCCTCCTTGACATAAAAAATGTATCAATATCTAAATCCTGTTGCGTTCCTTGTAGGGCTGGAACAAGTCCGGCATAGTATTCAATAACATCTGCTCCTGTATGAATATCAACACAATTAGCCTCCTGCAAAGGTTTTCCAGTGTCTAGAACCTCTAATGCGGCTAGTTCGTCATTGCGTTCACGCAAAATAGAGACAGCCTTTAATAAAATACGACCTCTCTCAACAGCTGACATGGCAGACCACTCTGAGAAACCTTTTTCAGCCGATACTATGGCATTTTCTACGTCTTCCTTGCTTGCCTGACCTATGCGGCTAATTACTTGGCCATTAGCAGGATTGATTGTTTCAAAAAACTCACCAGAATTTGCTTCTGCGTAAGCACCATGAATATATAGATGTGTTTTCATATCAGTCATCACTTTTCTTTGAATTATTTGTTTAAAACAAAAATGAAATTATATAGCAGCATTATAATAATTACATGGAAGAAAATTTTAAACAAGAGCGTATTAATCTCGCTGCAGCTTTTAGATGGGCTGCTAGACTTAATATGCACGAAGCCGTAGCTAATCATTTCAGTTTGGCTGTTTCAGATGACGGTTCTCAATTCTTGTTAAATCCTATTGGCTTGCACTTCTCTGAGATTTGTGCAAGAGACCTTATCTTGCTTGACTCGAATGACTCTTCTACAATGTCACAACCCAATGCTCCTGACCCAACAGCATGGGCTATACACGGAGCAATGCACAGAAACAATCCTCAGGCTCGTTGTATCCTTCATGTTCATCCAAAATATGCAACTATTCTTGCCTGTCTTGAAGATAAAGCCATGAAGCCCATTGATCAAAATACAATGCGCTTCTATGAGAAGGTCTCAATTGATAATGGCTATGATGGTATGGGACTTGGCGATGAAGCAGAGAGATTAAGCACTATATTGGGCAACAACTCTGTTATGTTAATGGGTAATCATGGAGTGCTGACTGCCGCAAAGACTGTAGCGAAAGCTTTTGACGATTTATTTTATTTTGAACGTTCATGCGAAACCCTAATTGGAGCCTATCAAACGGGTAAAAAGTTACATTTAGCTAGCCACGAAGTTGCTACAAAAACTGCCCATCAATGGGAAAAATATGATGCTTCAGACCTTCATTTTGATGCTTTAAAGAGAATCTTAGACAAGGAAGAGGCAGACTATAAAAATTAGGTCTGTAAAGCATATAAATTAATTAATAAGGAGCATTAATGTCAAATAACCCCATTTCATTAGATTTGAACTTCGTAAAGGCGCAATTTCCAGCTTTTGATGACCCTCTAAGTGCCAAATGGTCTTTTTTTGAAAATGCCGGTGGTAGCTACGTTCCCAATAATGTCATTGAGCGTTTAAATCATTTTATGACTTCTACTAAGGTTCAACCCTATGCTGAGTTTGATACCTCTGCAATTGCAGGTGACAATATGGACCAGGCAACGAACTTATTTGCTGAAATGATTAATGCGCAAAATGACGAAATTATCATTGGCGCCTCTACAACGATGAATATGTATGTTCTCTCTAATGCAATGAGAAGTCTTTTAAATCCTGGCGATGAGGTCATTGTTACCAATCAAGACCATGAAGCTAATGTTGGTGCCTGGCGACGACTTGCTCAATATGGAATAACCATTAATGAATGGAAAATCAACCCAGATTCTGCCGAACTTGAAATTGATGATTTGAAAGCGCTTTTATCGGATAAAACTAAAATTGTTGCTGTCACCCATTGTTCCAACATAGTTGGCTCAATTAATGATCTCAAGTCCATAGCTAAAATTGTTCATGAACATGATGCCTATATTATTGGAGATGGCGTCTCTTATGCGCCTCATGGATTTCCTGATGTAAAAGATCTAGATGTAGATTTTTATGCATTTAGCCTTTATAAAACATATGGACCTCACTTAGGGCTTCTTTATGGGAAAAAAGAGATTCTCAATAAACTACCCAATCAAAATCATGAATTTTTGGAAGGTGATGTGCCCTACACTCTTAATCCCGGCGGACCTAACCATGAAGAGTTATCTTGCTTAGTGGGTGTATATGAGTATTTTAATAACCTATATGAACACCACTTCCCAGGAAGCCAAACAACAACGAGAAGAAAAATTGAAAAAGTTAATGACCTAATTGCAAAACATGAACAGGAGATAGCAAATCCACTCCTGGACTATATAGATTCTCGTGATGACATTAAACTTATTGGAAAAAGCAAGATAGAGAACAAGAATAGAGCTCCAACGATTGCCTTCACTGTAAATAATAAATCATCAAAAGACGTTAGTAGCGAACTGGTCAAGAGTGGTATAGCTACAAGAAATGATAACTTTTATGCTTGGCGTTGTTTAATGGCTCTAGGTATAGATGTGGATGATGGTGTTGTAAGAACAAGCATGGTTCACTACAACACCCACGAAGATGTTGATAATCTTATTAATGCTTTAAAAAAGATATAAAGAAGCTCTCTAGGTTATTCACAATTAGCTTTCCTTATAAAGAGTTGGAAACATTTTTCCATCTAGATCATCGCCATTTTGATAACCATTTGCCATCATTATCGCTCTTTCCTCTTTTGCCCAATCACCTCTATACTCTATTTTAGAGCCTTCTTTAGCCATTCTTAAGGTGTATCTGTGAATGTCATTTTTTGGAGTGGTTTCATTCAAATTGCCGTGCAATGTCCTCATATCAAAAAACACACAATCACCCAATTCGAATTCCCACTGCAAAAATTCATAATCATCTTTGTTTTGCAGTATGTTAGGGGTAGTTTCATATTTTTTTCCATTAATAACACCAGCTTCACCATCAACTAAATGGCCGTCATTGAATCTTGTTCTTACAAACAACTTGTTCCAGAGGTGAGAGCCTTTAATCCAAGCAATGCCCTCTTCTTTTGAAACATGCTCGAGTGGCAACCAGAGAACACACATGGAACCCTCAAAATCAAAGTAAGTAATGTCGTGATGAAATGGTGCGCTTGACTTAGAACCTGCTTCCCTATAAAACCAATTATCCATTACCAAATTAATTCTTGATGCGCCCAAGAGTTCAGAGGCCATTTTCGATGCAGGAGAATTAAATACAAAGTCTTTGAACTCGGGGTATAAATTCCACGTCCAAAAATCTTCATAGTAACCAGGCAAGTCACTATCTTTTGTATGATTTACAAATCTTGGACTGGGATTATTAATATCAATTTCAATCCCATTTCTTAATTTTTCAATCCAACTCTTATCAAACTTACCTTTAATAAATACAGCGCCATCTTTTTGAAATTGATTAATTTCTTTTATACTTAGTAAATTTTGCATAAAATTTTAAATTATTGATTTTTAATATATTATTTAAACACTCTTTTAAACTAAGTTTTTCGGTTAGTTTGCCTTGGGCCAGAGCTGAGGAAACATTTTTCCATCTAATACATCACCATCTTTATACCCAGCATTTTTTATTTCTTTCGTATACGTAAAATTAGTTAAGTCTCCAGCATAACTGATTTTGGCGTCTTCTTTGGCTACTCTTAATGTGTAACGACTTAATGTTTTTTTTGGTATAGACGAACTCAGTACTCCATGAAGAGTTCTGATGTCGAATATAACACAATCTCCTAATTCAAAATCCCATTGTAAAAATTCATATTTATCTTTATTTCCTACAATGTCGGGAGGATTTTCATATTTAATTCCGTTTATATTACATTCATTCCCCTCAACTTCATGTCCATCTTTAAACAAGACTCTTAAAAAGTGCTTATTCCATAAATGTGAACCTCTAACCCATGCAATTCCTTCATTCATTTTTAAAGGTTGTAAGGGTAACCAAAGAACACACATAGTACCTTCAATATCAAAATAACTTATATCATGATGGAATGGTGTAGCAGATTTAGATCCAGCCTCTCTTAAAAACCAATTATCCATCACAAGATTTATTTTGTCAGCAGACATCAACTCAGAAGCTATTTCTGAGTAAGGCGAATTAAATACAAAGTCTGTAAATTCAGGGATTAAATCCCATGTCCAATAATCTTCTAAATAGGCAGGGAGATCATTTTGACTTGTATGAGATTTAAATCTAGGACTTGGATTTTTTATATCTTTTTCAATTCCAATTCTTAATTTTTCTATCCAGTCAAGACCAAATTTCCCTTTGATGAAGATAGCGCCATTTTTTTGAAATTGTTTGATTTCTTTTTCAGTTAAAAGGTTCTTCATAGGCGTGAAGTTTAACCATTAAATAGAATCTAAAAACTATATTTTGACTGTCTATTAGAGTGGAATATTTTTCCCTAATACTACAGAATTTTCAATTTGTTTTGATGAAATTTCCCAATATTTATTAAGTAATTGAGCTGTTTGTTTTTTAGTATGACGAATAAAACCAAACTTCTCATAAAACTGAATCGCCCAAGTGGCATCCTTCCAGGTGCCAACTAATAAATATGGGCTTTTGTTGAGTTTTAATAAGTGGTGCAATAGTGATTTTCCAATTCCCCTTCCTTGATAACTCGTCAATGTATATGCATGCCTTATCAGAGTAACATCTTTTAATTCTTGAATACCCATTACACCCACTAATTTTTTATTTTTCTTATAGCCAAACATGACAACACCATTATCAAATTCATTAACCAACTCTTGCTCTAGCATGTATGGTTCATGCCAACAATCATCTGGAATAACACCCTTGTACTTTATTGCAGCATCATTAATTACATGGAGAATGTCAGATAGGTCTTTTTTTGTATTTTCTATTATCATTTAACACCCGAAAACTTTACCCGAGAATTTTCAAGTAACTAAGTTTATTTCATATAATATATCGCAATTTTTGCTGCCAAGGCTGCATTATTTTGTATTAATTTGATATTTGCATTTAGGCTTTTACCATGCGTTATTTCATTGACTTTTGATAACAAATATGGTGTTATTTCCTTACCTGTGATTTTTTCTTTGTGGGCTTCAACAATAGCCTCATTTATTGCTTCATTCATCATAACCAACTCCAGTTCAAATGCTATTGGTATGGGGTTGGCCACCAGTACACCTCCTTTGATTGAAAGATCCCACTTTGTCTTTAATATTTCTGCAATATCTAGTGCAGCGTCAACTCTATAGTCAACATTAAATCCTGATTTTGATGAGTAAAAAGCTGGCAATTCTGAAGTTTTATAACCGATGACTGGCACGCCTTTGGTTTCAAGATACTCAAGAGTTAATCCAATATCAAGTATAGACTTTGCTCCCGCACAAACAACGCACACATTCGTTTTGGAAAGCTCTTCAAGGTCTGCAGAGATATCAAATGTTTTTTCTGCACCTCTGTGCACACCACCTATTCCACCAGTAGCAAATACTGCTATTTTTGCTAAGTTAGCAATTATCATAGTTGATGCTACTGTTGTAGAACCGGACAATTCTTTTGATACAGCAATAGCAAGGTCTCGCCTTGAAATTTTTCTGATTTCATCATTCGTAGCTAAAAATTCAATTTCTTCTTTACTAAGACCTACCTTTAAACGTCCTTTAATTATAGCAATAGTTGCTGGTATGGCATTATTTACACGTACTGTATCCTCAACCATGAGAGCAGTTTCTATATTTTCAGGATAAGGCATACCATGAGAGATAATAGTAGACTCAAGGGCTACAATCGGCAATTTGTTTTTTATAGCATTCTCTACGTCGGGATGGATATCCAAGCAATCATTTAGCTTCAATTTTATTTTCCTTTAATATAAGTTCAATATTTTTTGCTGATAAGTCATCACTAATAGTATTTTTACTTTTTAATGCTATTGCTGCAGTTGCTGAGGCATATTCTGCAGTTTTTTTAATGCTATTTAACTTTAAGAATCCATACACTATTCCAGCTACAAATGCATCTCCAGCTCCGTTTCCGCTTTTCACTTCAATATTTCGCTGACAATGGTGACCATGCTCTATTCCATCGTAATAAAAGACACCCTCTTTACCTAAGGTAATAAATATTTGCTTGCAACCTCTATTTAATATGTTTTGTGCAGCCTTAAGCATGCTTTGCTTGTTATTTATTTTGATTCCAGTAATAAGTTCGGCCTCTAGTCTATTAGGTTTAACTGTATGGAATTTACCAATAATATTAATTATTTTTGACGTTTTAGCGATAGATACTGGATCCAAAAATAATGGTATATGTCTGTATTCATCTGTAATGTATTCGATCACCTTGGTGGGAATATTTGTGTCAATTACGATAACAGAGCTTTGATTGAGAGCATTACTACAACTTTTGATGTCTTCGATACTCATTTCATTGATTATTCTCATATCCGATATCGATACCAACATATCATTATTGTCATCTAATACTGATAAATATTGACTTGTTGGCAATGTACTATGTTTTTTAATAAAAGAAGTGTCAACATTGGCAATTTGAGTTTTTTCAATTAAAAACTGCCCTAAGGCATCTGCACCAACATAAGAAAACATTTTTGTAGCTATAGAAATACGAGATAAGTTTTCAGCAATGTTTCTTCCAACACCTCCAGCAGACATCGAAATTTCGCCTGGATTTGAATCATTTAGAAGAAGAGGATTGTCGGCAGAACCTTGAAGATCTATATTTGAACCACCTATTACAGAAACATATGGCTCTGACTGTGTTACATAACCTCTGCCTTTAATCAGGTTTTTTTTCACCATATTAGATATATGTACTCCAACAGATGAACGGGTAATATCTAACTTTTCAGCAATCTGATCTTGGCTTATCATGGGATTGGAATTTATCAATCTTAATATTTCCCTTTCCCTATTAGTCATATTCATATAAATAAATATTTATAATATAAACTTATATTTATTATATACACTTAATACATAAAGGAGTAAGAACTAAGTATGGTGGAGGGAATGGGATTCGAACCCATGATACCGTGAGGTATACACGCTTTCCAAGCGTGCTCATTCGGCCACTCTGACATCCCTCCGAAAATTTTTACTAATAAGTCTATATCTTGGAGGATTCAACCATTTGATCAATTTGTTCATCCTCTATACGTGTCATTAAAGCTTTAAATTTATTGATTTTATGGTTTGTTAAAGGGCTCTCAATATCTGACCAATTTAAAGAACCAACATTGAGAAATTCTTCTGAACTTTTCGCCATCTCTGGTAGGACTGGTTTGAGATATATTATCAAAACTTTAAATAGGTTGATCGCCAAAGAAGTTATCTCGTGAACCTCTTTTTCTTTTCCCTCAATTTTCGCTAATTGCCACGGCTTCTTTTCATCAATGTATTGATTAGCTTTATCAGCTAATTTCATAATCAAGCGCATAGCTTTGCTAAAGTTTCTTGCTTCATAATGCTTCGCAATATCAGAACCTGCTTCGACAAATTCATCATAGAGAGGTCTTTCAATACACTTAGCTGACAACTGTTTATTGTATTTTTTCACGACAAACGATGCGCTTCTAGAGGCAATATTGATAACTTTACCCACAAGGTCTGAATTAACACGCTTTTTAAAATCTTGTAAATTCAAATCAATGTCATCTATTTTGGCTGTCAATTTGTACGCATAGTAATAACGCAAGCATTCAGGATCAAGATTCTCCAGGTAGGTTCTTGCATTGATGAATGTGCCGCGAGATTTACTCATCTTTTGGCCATTCACAGAGAGGAATCCATGGGCAAAAACTGCATCAGGGGTTCTGAAGTCAGACCCCATTAGTGTTGCAGGCCAGAAGAGCGCATGAAAATAGACAATATCTTTGCCAATAAAATGATAAAGCTCGGTATCAGAATTCTTATTAAAGAAGTCATCAAAATTTAGGTCACTGTTGTCACATAGCTTCTTAAAACTTGCCATATAGCCTATCGGAGCATCTAACCAGACATAGAAATACTTGTCTTCAGTTCCCGGTATCTTGAAACCAAAATAAGGCTTGTCGCGAGAGATGTCCCACTGCTGAAGACCCTGTTCAAACCATTCTGCAAGTTTATTACTTACCTGCTCCTGAAGATGTCCTGCCTTGGTCCAGCTCTTCAATTCCTTTTCAAACTGCGGCAAATCAAAAAAGTAATGCTCAGAATCCTTTTCAATTGGCGTTGCTCCAGATATTACTGATCTGGCATTTTTTATTTCAGTTGTTGAATAGGTGGCACCACATACCTCACAATTGTCTCCGTACTGGTCTTCAGCGCTGCACTTAGGGCATTCGCCTTTAATATAACGATCAGGCAAAAACATTTCCTTTTCAGGGTCAAAGGCTTGCGAAATTATCCTCTTCTTGATATAACCCGAATCGTTGAGGCGATTGTAAATTAACTCAGAAATTTCACGATTCTCATCAGAATGAGTAGAATGATACTGACTAAAATCAATATGAAAATCGTCTAAATCAGCTTGATGACGGACTTTGACCTGCTCTATAAGCGTTTCAGGCTCTATACCCATCTCGTCAGCTTTAAGCATGATAGGCGTTCCATGTGCATCATCTGCGCAAACATAGTGGCACTCGTTGCCCATCATTTTCTGAAATCTGACCCAGATATCTGTCTGAATGGTTTCCAACATATATCCCAAATGAAGTTCTCCATTGGCATAAGGTAGAGCTGATGTTACGAGTATTCTACGTTTAGACATAGTCAGTTCTTAATAAGCCCAATATTATTAGGGATTGGAGTAATATTTGTGCGATAAAATAGCGTTATTTTACCGACTGGAGTCAACAAATTGACAAATTTAACGCAAGAGAAAGTTGAAAGCATTCTAAGTGCCGTGATTGATGTGCATACCAATAAAGACCTTGTGTCTTCAGATAATGTCAAGAATATTGCCATTGAAGATGAAATAGTCAATGTTGAGCTTTTACTTAAGTACCCAGCACTAAACTATCATTCAGAATTGCAAGACTCTATTGAAAAAAACTTTTCTAAAGCAGGGATTAACTATTCATCCATCTCTATTAAATCAAAAATAACCTCTCACGCCGTTCAAGGCGGTGTTGAAGCGTTACCTGGTGTTAAAAACATTATTGCTGTTGCCTCTGGTAAAGGTGGTGTTGGAAAGTCAACTACTGCGGTAAATTTAGCGCTTGCACTTCATTCTGAGGGTGCAAAAGTAGCCCTTCTTGATGCGGACATTTATGGACCATCACAACCACGAATGTTAGGTGTTAAAGAACTTAGGCCCGAAGCCACTGAAAATGGCAATATGAAGCCAGTTTTAGCACATGGATTACAAGCAATGTCAATTGGATTTTTGGTCGATGAATCCTCCCCTATGGTTTGGCGTGGACCAATGGTTACTCAAGCTTTAGAGCAGTTACTAAAAAACACCGAATGGAGTGATGTGGATTACATGATTGTAGATCTTCCACCAGGCACAGGTGACACTCAGCTCACGCTATCACAAAAGATTCCTGTTAGCGGAGCTATTATTGTCACCACACCTCAAGATATTGCTCTTATCGATGCTAAAAAAGGTCTTGGTATGTTCGAGAAGGTTAATATTCCAATTTTAGGTATTATTGAAAACATGTCTATCCACATCTGTTCAAATTGTGGCCATTCAGAAGAAATATTTGGACATGGTGGCGGCCAAAGCATGGCTCTCGATTCTGAGACTAATTTTCTAGGTGCATTACCGCTTCAACTAGACATTAGAACGGATGTCGATGAAGGTAAACCAACCGTTGTAAAAAGCCCAGAAAGCGAGGCTTCTCTAATTTATCAAGAAATTGCACGTAAAACAGCTGCAATGTTGTCATTACAAAGTGAAACAGTTGGAGCCTTTCCAAATATTACAATTGAGTAGCAAACCTTTTGAAGTTAATTGTTTTCTGAAACCTGGTTGATAGTGTACTTTGGTATCTCAATAACAATATCTTCTTCAGCCACAACCGCCTGACAGGAAAGCCGTGAGTCTGGATCAAGACCCCATGCCTTATCAAGTAGGTCATCCTCTATTTCGTCAGATTCTTCGATAGAATCAAATCCTTCTCGAATATGGACGTGGCAAGTTGTACACGCATTAGACATCTCACAGGCGTGTTCAATTTCGATGTCGTTAGCTAGTAAAGCCCTACAAACGGTAGTTCCAGATTCAGCTTCAATGACGACACCTTCTGGGCAAAATTCTTCGTTAGGTAGAACTATTATTTGAGGCATATTATTCTTCTATTTTTTCACTAAACTCGTCAACATTATGACCTTGCATGACGCTCATAACTGATTTGTTCATGCGCATTTCAACGAATTTAGCGCTTGTTTCTTCTAGTGTTTCAATTGCTGCTTTTATTACTTTTGCGTCATCCGATTCAGCCAAAGATTCAAGTTTATCCCTTGCTCCAATAATATCCTTTAACATCAACTCATTCAGAAGTTCTTTGTCTGCATCTAATGCAGAATTGATTGCCTCAATGGTACGATTAGCATTAACTTTTTGTTCCTGTAGCTGTCTTAACAGTATGTCTTCTTGGGCAAAAATAACTGAATCCTTTAACATTTTTTCAACTTCAGTATCAGTCAATCCATAAGAGGGCCTGATAATGATTTCTGATTTAACTCCAGAAGTTTGCTCTTTTGCACTAACAGAGAGCAATCCATCGGCATCGACTTGGAATTCAACAAGAATTCGAGCACTTCCGGCAACCATAGGCGGTATGCCTTTGAGTTCAAACTTACCTAGAGAACGGCAATCTTTTGTTAATTCACGCTCTCCTTGATATACATGAATGCTCATTCCAGTTTGTCCATCCTTAAATGTGGTAAATTCTTGGGCCTTTGAAATAGGTATGGTGGTATTTCGATGAATCACTTTTTCAACCAGGCCACCCATAGTTTCAAGTCCTAATGAAAGAGGTAACACATCTAAGAGTAGAATATCATCCTTACTTTTATTTCCAGCCAAGATATTGGCCTGAATTGCAGCACCTTTGGCAACAACTTCATCAGGGTTTATTGAACAAAGTACTGGCTTCTTGAAGAGCTCTCCTACCTTCTCTCTTATTGCACTCATTCTTGTTGAACCACCGACCATAATGATGTCCTTAATCTCAGACATTTCAATACCTGCATCTCTCACCGCACCTTTTGCCAACAATAAGGTCTTTTTTATGTGAGGTTCAGCCAGCAACTCAAAATGAGCTTTAGTTATCTGGTAACGTTTATCATCTACATAAAATTCAGCTTTATCTTTTGTGGTTAGCGTTTCTTTTGCTATCTGTGCTAGTTTCTTAATTGTTTGAATTTGACCCACGCTAAATTTTTCAATGTTTAACAATTTTCTGCAATCCTCAATAATTAAAGCATCAAAATCATCGCCGCCAAGATTAGAATCACCGCCGGTTGAAAGTACTTGAAAAATTCCTTTTCTAAAGCTAAGAATTGAAATATCAAATGTACCACCACCCAAATCGTAGACGGCATGAATACCCTCTTCACCTGACTCAAGGCCATAAGCAATAGCTGCAGCTGTTGGCTCATTTAAAAGTCTCAAAACTTTAATACCTGCAAGCGTCGCAGCGTCTTTCGTAGATTGTCTCTGGGTATCATTAAAGTAGGCAGGGACAGTAATAACCGCGCCCATCAAGTCACCACCAAGTGTACCCTCTGCTCTATTTTTTAGTGCTGAAAGAATGCTGGCTGAAATTTCGACAGCACTTAGATCTCCCATTGCCGTTTGAAATAATACGTTGTTACCGTTTTCTAGAAGTCGATATGGGCAATTCTTAAACTCACTAACTTCATTAAAACCTAAACCCATGAACCTCTTTACAGACGAGATTGTGTTTGTGGGGTCAGTTTGGGCATAATGACAAGCGTCACATCCTACTGTTAACTTTTTGCCTTGTCCGCAATAGACAACCGATGGCATCATCACTTCATCGTTGTCGTCCTTTATTAGAGTCGTCTTGCCACTAATAACACTTGCAACTAATGAGTTGGTTGTTCCTAAGTCAATCCCACAAGCGAGATTGTGTTGATGAGGAATAGTTGACTGCCCAGGTTCTGAAATTTGTAATAATGCCATATTTTTCTACAACCATTCATCCATTAATGAGTTAGCGTCTGTATTGAGCTGTTCATAGAACTTCAATTCTCTAACAAGCTCCGTAGCCAATTCAAGGTCCCATAACTTTGTAAGGGCGTCTGATATTGAGGAGATATTATCTTCTATAAATAACTTGATACTGTCGATAAAATCATCCAAAGCTAGGCTATCTTTTTGTTCCTTTATGACTTCTAAATCTTCCCTTAGCTCAATCTGAGATAACAGAAAGTTAGAGTCCATACTGGTATCCTTCTCATCGAAAGGATTAATACCTTCCAAATTCAATATATATTCCGCTCGATTTAAGGGGGATTTCAGTGCACTATAAGCTGAATTAATTAGTGCTGTATTTTGTAGGGCCTGGAGTTGCTTAGACTCACTGCTAGTAGAAAATTTATCAGGGTGGAATCTTGAGATTTGTTTCTGGTAGTCACTTAACAGTAGATTTTCGTCAACATTAAAGGATTTTTTAAGATCGAACAATTCAAAATAATTCTGCACCATCTTGTCACCACATTTGGGTTTTAACTAAATTAACTAAACGGTAAACGACTCGCCACAACCACACTCAGCTTTGGCATTAGGATTATTGAATTCAAAGCCTTCATTTAAACCCTCTTTCTGAAAGTCCACTTCAGTACCATCAATATATAATAAACTTTTAGCATCGACAATCAGCTTAACACCTTTATCCTCAAAAAGAGTATCGTCATCATTAAGATTATCGACAAATTCCATATTGTAACCCAAACCTGAGCAGCCAGTGGTTTGGACAGATAGTCTCACACCAAGACCAGAGCCTCTATTAGCTAAGTAATCAACCATACGCTCTGCAGCTTTTTCAGTTAAAGTTATTGACATTTTCACTCAGTCTTGCTCTTTAAATCGTTTATTGCAGCCTTAATTGCATCTTCAGCCAGTACGGAACAGTGAATCTTTACTGGCGGCAATTCTAACTCATCAACGATTTCGGTATTTTTAATTTGCGACGCTTCATCAAGCGTTTTACCTTTAACCCATTCAGTTAAAAGAGAAGATGACGCAATTGCAGAACCACAACCATAAGTTTTAAATTTAGCTTTTTCAATAACACCAGCATCATTCACTTGGATCTGCAAACGCATAACATCTCCACATGCCGGAGCACCAACCATTCCTGTTCCGACATTATTAGAATCTTTGTCCAATACTCCCACATTACGAGGGTTTTCGTAGTGATCTAAAACTTTTTTTCCATATGCCATAAATTACTCCAGATTAATACTTATATTTTACTTAATATTTATTTCTTAGTGCGCTGTCCATTCAACTTTACTGATATCAATACCTTCTTTAAACATATCCCATAAAGGTGACAAATCTCTTAATTTTTCAACTTTTTCACGCACCAACCTTATAGTATGATCAACATCTTCTTTAGTGGTATATCGACCTATTGTAAAACGTATAGAGCTATGTGCTAATTCATCACTGAGTCCTAATGCACGCAAAACATAGGAAGGTTCAAGACTAGCTGAAGTACAAGCAGAACCAGAAGATACAGCAACATCAGAAATTGCCATCATTAAGGACTCACCCTCAACATAGTTAAAACTAATATTCAAATTACCTGGAATTCTTTGTTTCAAGTCACCATTAATAACCACCTCTTCCATATCAGTAAAGCCAGAAAGTAAACTTTCCCTTAGTTTTTTAATTCTGTTATTGTCTTCAGACATCTCAGCCTGAGCAATCGAAAAAGCCTCACCCATGCCTACAATTTGATGCGTCGCTAATGTGCCTGAACGCATACCTCGTTCATGGCCACCACCATGCATTTGAGCTTCTAGTCGAACTCTAGGTTTGCGACTTACATAAAGAACGCCTATACCTTTAGGTCCATAGATCTTGTGTGCAGAAAAACTCATCAAGTCAACCGGAAGTAAAGCTAGATCAATTGAAATTTTTCCTACGGATTGAGCGGCATCGACATGAAAAAAGATTTTATGTTCTCTACACACATCACCAATAGATTGTATGTCCTGGATGACACCTATCTCATTATTGACATGCATAATTGAAGCCAGAATGGTGTCTTCTCTAATCGCATCTTTAAAGACGCTTATGTCCAACAAACCATTTGACAAAGGCTCCAGATAGGTAACCTCAAAACCTTCCCTTTCCAACTGACGACAGGTATCTAAAACAGCTTTGTGTTCTGTCTTCATAGTAATAATATGCTTACCACGCTTTTGATAAAAATGCGCAATTCCTTTAATCGCAAGGTTGTCAGATTCTGTAGCACCCGAAGTCCATACAATCTCTCTTGGATCAGCTCCTACCAAGCTTGCTACCTGAGAACGAGCCTTATCGACAGCTTTTTCAGCCTGCCAGCCATAGTAATGTGAACGAGACGCGGCATTACCAAAATCACCTTCCAAAGTTAAATATTTAGCCATCTTTTCAGCAACACGCTTGTCTACAGGCGTAGTGGCAGAATAATCCATGTAAGTCGGACTTAACATTATTATATTTCCTCAATTATTAGTTTATTCTTACGGTTTCTTTTGCAGTTTCGTTTGCAGTTTCGTTTGCATTGTAGTCATCAATCACCTGTTGAAGGTTTCTAGTGCTCAAAAAATCCCTTATTTGGTCACTAACTTCACACCAAAGATGATGAGACAGGCATTGCTTTCCCCTAAGACAATTCTTTAACCCATGGCAACGACGTAGATCAATATTTTCATCAACGGCCTCTATTATTTGAGTGAGGGTAACATTTTCAGCGCTAACATTTAAAAGATAACCGCCTCCAGGGCCCCGAATACTTTTAACCAATGAGGCTTTCCTTAATTTTGCGAAAAGCTGTTCAAGATAAGATAGTGAAATATTTTGTCTTTGAGATATCATATCGAGAGTCACAGGCCTAGCTGATACGTTTGAAGCAAGATCTAACATTGCAGTTACTGCATATCTTCCCTTAGTAGTTAATTGCATAACATTCTCGGTTTATTTAAATCGGGGTAATTATACAAGTAACCAAGTAGAATAGTCAAGTATTAAATTCACTTGAAAATTTACTTATTTTCAATCTCTTTGAGACCCTCTCTTGCCTCTTCTGAAACACCAGATAAATTGGCAATCTGTTCATCTAAGTCAGCCAAACGTTCAATAATCGAATTAACGGCTTGAACCGTGGGGTCATTGGCACTGCTACTAGTGCTTGCCGCGTAGGAATCAAATTGGTCATCATCACTCACTTTTTTCTTAAGAATGCGCCCAGGAATGCCGACAACAGTACAATTATCATCTATAGATCTTACAACGACAGAATTGGAACCGACACGTACATTTTTACCAAGAGTGATTGGGCCTAATATTTTGGCACCAGCTCCGATAATAACTCCGTCCTTTAATGTCGGATGTCGTTTCACTTTATCCCATGAGGTCCCTCCGAGAGTTACTCCATGATACATCATGCAGTCATCGCCAATTTCGGCTGTCTCACCGATTACTACACCCATACCGTGATCGATAAAAAAGCGACGCCCAATAACTGCGCCTGGATGGATCTCAATACCTGTAATCCAGCGAGCTAGTGTTGAAATAAACCGAGCTAACCAGTACAACTTGTATCTCCAAAGTAGGTGGGTAAATCGGTAAATAATGACGGCTTGAACGCCCGAATAACAGGTAATAATCTCAAACACGTTTCGGGCAGCTGGATCGCGCTTGAAAACACTGCGTATATCTTCAATCATCTTCATACACTAATTATACCATTATTGATAATTTGATTTTTCCTTGAGGCAAAGTTTCAACATTATTTATAAGGGTATCTTATTTATAAGATTGGGTTGATTTAAATCGACGATAACTCCACATATATTGATCAGGAAAGCGCCTTATCAAGTCCTCAATTGCGACATTCATAAGAGTTACTTGCTCGAGTAAATCATCGCCACTGGAAGTCAGATCGAGGGGTTCAAAGTTAAGATCAAAGCCTCTACTTTTTTTGAGGCGATTTGCCCAGCACATCACAACTCGAGCATTATGTTTTTTTGCCAATCTGACCAGTAATGTCATAGTATTGACAGGATTGTTGAAAAAAGGCGCCATTATGCCACCCTCTTGACCAGGGTCCTGGTCAGGTAGCATACCAACCAGCTCACCCTGTTTGAGTGCACGTTGCAATTTGAGAACTCCTGATTGATTTGCACTAGCCATGGTCAGGTTTCCTAGATTTCTGCGTTTAAATAAATACTGATTTTGTTGCTGTTTTTTTAAAGGCTTAAATAGAAAAGTTATAGCACGAGTATTAGCAATAACTCGTCCGGTAATTTCCCAACATCCAAGATGTGGAACAAGCAATATCGTGCTCTCATCTGTATCTAGATAATTTTCGCCATGAATATTTCTAATGTGACTTGCGTTTTCAGTAAAACTTTGATTCCAAATAAGACTAGATTCAGTTAAATTTTTTCCCGTTTCAATGAGAGATTTTTTAACCAATGAACGCTGTTCATTGTTTGACAATTCAGAAAAGCAAATAGCAATATTTTGTCTTGTGACTTTTTTTGCATCAGTATTTAACAAATACAACAACTGACCTATGAATGCTCCCAAATAATGGTTTAGCTTGAGCGGCAAGCGAGAACAAAATGATAAAAAAAAACCGGTCATTCTCTAGTTAAATAATTGATCAGTCGCTGCTCGGTAATCAATTATTATTTTCTGGTAGCTTGCTGCAACTTGAACGTTACTTAATCTCGCCAAGTTAGCATTTTTTTGAGCAGCAATCAGTAAACTCTTCTGACCGCGAGCGTCATCATATTTTGTCTTTTCTTCGATAACCTTTTGATTTGCCAATTCACCTTGCTCCAGGCTGATTTCAACTAGTTCGGCGAGTAAGTCGATTTGTGCTAGCAGGTAGCTGATTTGCTGTTCCGAGTTTATTTTAGTTTCTCGTGCCTGGGCGTCCAATTGAGCTAAACTAATTTCTGCACGCTCTACATCAAGAGACTCTTTCCTTGCACCTAACGGGTATGAAACATCCACACCTATATTCCAGGAAAAATCGCGGTTTCCAAAACTACTGAAGTATTTTTTGTCCTCTGCCTGGGTGGCTACACCCATGCTTAGGTCCACTCTCGGCATGGTTTTATTTTCATAAGTTTCTAGCTGTCTCTGTAATTTATTCTTATCAAAATCAAATTTCTGGATAGGTCTTGAATTTTTTACAAAAACTGCTGGATCAACTCTTATGATTGTTTGCTCTTTAAAGAGGTCAAACTCAACAACCATTTCTGACTTTTGAACGTTGATAAGTGAAGCCAGTTCTTGCCTTAAAATATTTAATTCTCGACTCGATTGAAGCCATTGCTGGTTGGCCCTTGCATAGGTGTCTTTTTCTTGCAAGAAACTTGATTTATCTATCAACGAGTTTGAAAATTTTTCTTCAGCCAAATCTAGTTGTTGCTTTGATAATTCTAGTTGGAACATATAAAGTCGCTCCAATTCCTGCTTTAGCGCAAGATCAACCAGTTTGGTTAGATTTAAAGCCAAAAAGCTTTCAGCCTGCTCTAGCAAGTCCACTTGCTTTGCTAGCAAGTCAATATCTGCAACATCAACTGCAAGACGGTCGTTCAGGCCATTCTTGTTTTGCAGCAAGGGTTTCACATAATCAAGTGAAAAAACATTGGTATTTAATACTGTGTTATCCTTGTCATTACGATTCCATGAATGTTTTAAATTCAAGTTAGCGCCTGAATTAGCAATTATTCTGCGGGCAGAAACTTCGTAACTTGTAGTATAAAGATCCTCATAGAGCCTAGAAGAGGTGTCTTCACCTGCACTGAAAGATTCATTCGCGCCTATCTGAATATTCCAGTCTGAATAAGTTCTGGCAATTTTTTGATCAACTAGACTTGCCTTTTCAGAAAGAGAGAGTTGTAAAAAAAAGGGATGCGCTTGCATCAATTTGGTGCTAAATTCTTCAGCCGTAATTGCAATTACATTGGTACTCAAAAACAAACAAAAAACACAAGCAATTCTATTCCACATTTTCAGCCTCTCGTATTATTATATTTACTACTTCGTGTAATTTTTTCCCTGTAGTGTCGACAACGTAAGATGCCACCTCACGATAGTATGCATCTCTAGCTTCTAGAAGATCAATAATGGTTTTTCTTCTATCAGAACTATTCTCCAGCAAGGGTCGGGTTTTAGATTTAGCAGTTCTATTCAGAAGTTGATCCACAGAAGAACAAAGATAAACCACCAGACCTGAATTTTTTAATATTTTCCTATTCCTTGGCAGTATAACAATGCCACCACCAGTAGCAAGAATTATATTCGACATTTGACAAAGATTTTCAAGTATTTTGGACTCTCTTTCTCTGAAGCCCTCCTCGCCTTCAATGTCGAAAATGTAATCAATATTAACCCCAGTCTTATCAATGATTTCATGGTCAGTATCAAAAAAATCTTGATTTAACTCATGAGCAAGACGGCGGCCAACTGTTGTCTTTCCGGAACCCATAAGACCCACTAAAACAATATTATTTGAAGTCGTTTCCATTTTTTATAGAGAGTTGATTATTTTTCTAATTTATAGATGGCACCGCAGTATGGACAATTGGCTCTACCTTCTTCGTCAAATGAAAGAAAGACTTTGGGATGCATGCTCCATTTTTGTGCTTCTTTTGTCGGACAATGGTACGGTAATTCATTTTTTGAAACCAAATTAAAACTCGTATATTTAGAGGTCTGAGCGTTCATTCACATCTCCCTTTAGCTAACCAGTACAAATATTGATTATTGCGACCATGGACACAATCAAAATAAAGGGATTGCAGTTTTTCAGTCACAGGACCACGAGTGCCATGGCCTATTTTTCGACCATCTAACTCTCTGACAGGTGTTACCTCAGCTGCAGTTCCAGTAAAAAAAGCCTCGTCTGCATTATAAATATCATCACAAGTAATATTTTTTTCAACAATTTCGTAGCCGATAGATTGAGCCAAAGTAAAGATTGTATCTCGGGTAATTCCGGGCAAGGCGGATGACAAGTCTGGAGTATATATATTATCCTCACTAACAATAAATATATTTTCACCGCTACCCTCAGACGCAAAACCTTTAACGTCCAACATCAGTGCCTCGTCGTACCCTTCATCCAAAGCCTCTTGCAAGGCCATCATTGAATTGACATAGTTGCCATTTGTTTTTGCCTTGGTTAGGGAGGCATGGCTGTGATGGCGAGTAAAAGAGGAGGTCCGAATACGAATACCGTTCTTCATATTGTCTTCACCTAAATACGCTCCCCACTCCCAGGCCGCAATCATGACGTGGACTTTTAAATTATCTGCACGAAGCCCCATCCCTTCTGAACCATAAAAACACATCGGTCTTATATAGGCAGACTGAAGATTGTTCTTGCTAATTACTTCTTTTTGGGCTTGGTTTAATGTTTCCTTGTCAAAGGGAATACCCATCCCAAGAATTTCTGCTGAATTAAACCAACGATCAGTATGCTCTTCGAGTCTGAATATTGCCGGTCCATTATTGGTCTCGTATGCCCGAACACCTTCAAAGGCTCCCATCCCGTAATGCAATGTATGAGTCAGAACATGCACTTTGGCGTTACGCCAATCTAGCCATTCTCCATCCATCCAGATGAAGCCATCTCTATCTTCCATTGTGCCCATAAAAAATCCTAAAACTGAATAATTTTAACTACGACCGATTCCCAATAAATAAAAGTGCAATCTTTTATTCATTCTCGAATTAATATTTGGATTATACCCATCTCATAAGGTTTTTCATCAAATATAACATCATTTACGACAGACTTGGCCAATGGAATATTTTTTTCAAAATACATATGGCATAAATTATTTATTACTACTCTCAATCAATAAGTTTGCAATAATCACAAGGTATAATCGTTAATCAACAGTAACAATAAAAACATGACTTAAAAACAATATGGAATTTAACTTTTTTACATTTATTTTTTTATTCGCAATTCTGACATCGGTTTTAGCCTTATTGTGGCTAAATTTTAGACAGGATAAGGCCATTAAAGGCTCCTTTAATGAAGTTCCTGAAGACTTTAAAGAAACAATAACTCTTGAAGACCATCAAAAAGCCGGTCAATATACCCAAGCGAAATTGTTAGCGAATCATTTTGAGATAATTTTTTCTACAATTGTGTTGCTTATATGGACCCTTGGCGGCGCAATGAACTGGCTTGATTTTTTTTGGCAAGAAAGAATCTCCGACCCAATTCTGTTAGGCACTGTATTTATCCTATCCATTATGTTTATTGCCAGTTTCATAGACCTGCCTTTCAGTATTTATCGAAACTTCATCCTTGAGGAAAGATTTGGATTTAACCGGATGACAATTAAAACTTTTACAGGTGACCTTATAAAAGAACTAATATTGACACTTGCTCTGGGTATGCCTCTGATCTATGCAATCCTATACTTAATGAATATGAGCGCTATAGGTGACTATTGGTGGATCTATGTTTGGGCTATTCTAAGCCTCTTCACAATCACAATGATGTGGATTTATCCGAGCTTCATCGCTCCAATTTTTAACAAATTTAAGCCTCTTGAAAACAATTCCTTGAGGAATAGAATTGACAATTTGCTTGATCGCACGGGTTTTGGTAGCGATGGCATTTTCATCATGGATGGCTCTAAAAGGTCATCACACGGCAATGCTTATTTCACGGGTATAGGCAGAAACAAAAGGATTGTCTTTTTTGATACCCTTCTGAAAGGCATGGAGGAGAAAGAGATTGAAGCCATTTTGGCTCATGAGCTGGGTCATTTTCACCACAAACATGTACGTCAAAGGATCATAAGTTCATTTATCTTTAGCCTCATAAGCCTTGCCTTGTTAGGATATTTAATCAAGCAAGGTTGGTTCTTTCATGGATTGGGCATCTCCGAACCATCGGCTCACACAGCGCTTGTTCTGTTTAGCCTCACGTTGCCAGTTTTTAGTTTTTTTATTACACCTGTCAGTAATCTCATTTCCCGTAAGCATGAATTTCAAGCTGATGCGTTTGCTGCAAGTCATACCGATGCAAACGACTTGATTTCATCGCTGACTAAACTTTACCGTGAAAACTCTTCGACACTGTCCCCTGACAGATATTATTCAGCATTCCATGACTCTCACCCAAGCGCAATTTTGAGAATAGCCAGATTGCAATGAAGTTAACAGCTTTTCCATGTCTTTGACTCGAAGACAAAAATGGCGCATTGAAAAAGTGCAATCTGAACGCATTGCTCGAGCCAACAAGGCGACAATTGATACTGAAAAAAATATCGCTGATGAGGAAATGTCTCAGAAAGGGCTTGTTATCACTAGATACGGTCATCGCCAACTAGTTGAATCATCTACAGGAGAGCTTTTTCAGTGCACTGGTAGACAAAATCTAGGTTTATCAGTAGCCGGAGATGAGGTCATTTTTCATCCTGTTGGTGGTACCGAGGGCATCGTAACAGCAATCTTGCCTCGAGGAAATGAGCTTACGCAAAAAAACAAATTGATTGCCACAAACATCGACCAGCTCTGGCTTGTTGTAGCGACTGAGCCACACTACCAATTTGAGCTCATTGACCGTTACCTGATTTTGGCTGAGAATTCCAACTTACCGATCAACATCATTGTCAATAAAATTGAACTTGTTAATGAATCAGGCCAACTCTCTAAAGATTTTTCTTTATACCAAGACATTAACTATGAGGTACATTTTATAAGCATCAAAAAACAGCTCAACCTTGAGTCATTACAAGATCAACTGGTTGACAAAACAAATATCTTTTTAGGCCAATCTGGAGTTGGAAAGTCGTCACTCATTAACACTTTAATCCCTGACCTAGAGCTTCGAGTTAACGAGATATCATCAAAAAGCAAGCGGGGAAGGCACACCACAACCAATACCACAATCTATCACATTCCGAGCGGTGGGGACTTAATTGACTCTCCCGGTATTAGAGAGTTTCAGTTAGATGATTTCGATGCCAAACAAATTTTAAATGGCTTTAGAGAATTTAAAGCATTGATCGGCAAATGTCGATTCAGGAACTGTCAGCATATCAATGAGCCAGACTGTGCGATCAAAGTTGCAGTTGATGCGGGTGATATTCATCCTTCTCGATATGAAAATTATCTAAACCTATTACCCGAATAGAATTTTATTTTTCTTGAACATAACTACCCTTTCCGATATCACACAAAGCTCTGCTTGCCACTTTTCAGCCAAGAAGTTCAATGCCTTTTCACTAAAAAAACCGATATGAGAAGGGTCATTGTTGTAATACCATTGCTCAAAGTCTATTTGAGGCGTGAGAATTTGAGTCATAATAGCGAGTACGCCGTTACTCTTTAGTAGACCCATAAGTCGATTTAACTCTACCATAGGCTGCTTTAAATGCTCTACCACCTCGCTGGCAGTAATAAAGTCGTATTGCCTGTCAAATACAAAATCATTTCTGGCGTAGAACTTGTCATACAGATCAACGCTATGGCCACACTCTTCAAGCATCAGAGATAGGGTCGGTCCCGGTCCAGAGCCAAAATCAAGTCCACTTGCGTTCTTAGGAATTTTCTCTTGTAGAGGATTTAATAGTTGAGACAAGAAGTTACGGTACCTGTCATCCTCTGGGTCATTGTTGTGTGAATCATATCGAGCCCTTTCATCCTTCTCCGAGAGGTGATAAATTATAGGGACAAAAACGAAATCGCAATTGCCACATTTCAAGTATTCACGATAACTATCTCTATGGAAACCTTCTGTGAGATTGGAATTACATAACGGACAAGCATCAATTGGCATCACTACTGCCATCTATTGGTTTGAGCTCTAATGATGATGTTGTCCGTCGGCATGAACGTGTCCATGTGACAACTCTTCAGCTTCAGCCTTCCTGACAGATTCGATGCTGACCGAAAAGTGAAGGGTCTGACCCGCCAAGGGGTGATTTGCGTCTACAGTGATTTTGTCATCCTCAATTTTAGTTACGTTAACGAGAAATGCATTGCCGTCTTGATCTTGTGATTGAAGCTGCATTCCTACTTTAACATCATCAACACCCTTAAGTGCTGAGCTTGGAATCTCTTGAATCGCGTCCTTCATACGCTCTCCATAGCCTTCTTCCGGCTTTATGGAGACGTCCAGTTTATCACCCGCCTTAGAGCCCTCAAGGGCACTCTCTAGGCCAGGTATGATATTGCCATGGCCTTGTAAAAATGGTAAAGGATCTCCACCCTCAGAAGAGTCAATAACTTCACCTGCATCATTCTTAAGCGTGTAATGCATCAATACAACTTTATCTTTTCCTACTTTCATTTTAGCTCCAGGTATATAGAAAGACCCCAAAACAATAACAGTAGTTAATAGGGGTCTTGTAAATCTCTAAATTTTACCATATCTGTGAAATTTTCATTCTAGGTTTTCAGTTCCTCACTCTTATTTATGATAATTTGAGCTAGGCAATTAATATGGTCCTCTCTGTCATTGAGTGCAGGTATGTAGGCATATGAATCACCGCCAGAATCCATAAAGTATGACCTGTTCTCCTCCCCAATCTCTTCAATGGTTTCAAGACAATCTGCGGAAAAACCGGGGCAAATAACTTGTACGTTTTTAACGCCCTTACCAGGAAGAGACTTTAAGGTTTCATCGGTGTAATCTTTCACCCATTCACCTACCCCGACTCTTGATTGAAACGTCATCTTATAGTCATCGTCGTGAAGATTTAATTTTGATGCCAGAAGATCAGTGGTTTTGCTGCAATGACTAGGGTATTGATCCCCTTTATCTAACTGGCTTTTTGGAATTCCGTGATAAGACATCAACAAAAGGTCCGGCACGCCGTGAATTTCTTGAAACTCTTTCACGCTATTAGCCAATGATTGAATATATGAACCTTTCTCGTTATAGCAATTTATAAAACCTAATTCTGGCGCTTTTTGCCATTTTTTTATCTCATCACTAACCGCATCAATTGCAGAGCCTGTTGACGAAGAAGCATACTGGGGATAGAGCGGAAGAACTAATATTTTTTCACAATTTTCAGATTCCAGCAGCTTTAATGCAGATGATATAGAGGGGTTCCCATAACGCATACCAAGGGCAACACTAAATTCACCTGGTGACTGCTCATTGAGTGCTTTCTCAACCGCATTTTTTTGTTTTTTGGAGATCGCCAGTAAGGGGGATCCTTCACCATGCGTATCCCATACAGACTGGTATTTTAGTGCAGATTTTTTTGGACGTATGTTTAATATCAACCCATTGAGGATTAACATCCAAAGCCATCTCGGTGGAGGAGATCCCACAACTCTTGGGTCTGACAATAATTCCTTCAGAAAGGGCTTAACAGCGGCTTTGGTTGGTGCATCAGGGGTGCCGAGATTGGTCAGCAAGACTCCAATCTTTGGAGAGTCAGCCAGTCCATGCTTGTTCACAGATGATTTAAAGGATGGGTGGCTCCTATTAGGCCCATGTTTTCTTTTTTTGAAAAATAAATAGGTATATCAGTCATATAATATTTCATGCGCCCCTTATTCTCAAAGCTTTGTACAAATTCACTATCAATGAAAAAATCCAGAAAATTTCTTATCAGGTCACTTGTAATGTATATCCCACCCAAGGAACCGGTCGTTAAAGCTATACTTCCAGTAACAGATCCGAATATTTGGCAAAACAAATGGAGTGTTTCTTTAGATAAATGGTCAGGGTTTGGGTTTATAGCGGCGGCAGTTATCTCGGAAGGTGAATGAAACAGAATCTCTTTTCCATTAATTTGACACAGAGCTTCATACAAATTAACGATACCTGGTCCCGATAACACCCTTTCAACTGCAACATGGCCAAACTTTTTCTGTAACAAGGTCAAAATTTCAACCTCTAAAGTAGTGTTCGATGCAAGGTCTGAATGGCCGCCCTGTGTCGGAACTGAAACCCATCCACTAGACGATCTTATCAGACCACAAACACCCAATCCAGTGCCAGGGCCTATAACCAACCTTAACCTTTCAGGCTGTTCAATGCCAGCCTTGATAGTAACTACGTCGTTGTCAGTTAATGTTGTAGTAGCAAGGGCTTGAGCATTAAAGTCATTAATCCAACTCACCTGTATATTGTTTAATGCTGATGAGACGTCGGATTTATTTATGAGCCAATCATTGTTTGCTGGTTTAAAGGCATCTAAATGGACTGTTCCTGCTGATGCAATGCAAGCCGAACTAATTTGAAAGTCTTTAATAGAAGATAGATAGAATTGGAGAGCTTGCTGAATAGTTTCAAATTTTTCACAATGGAGAGTTTTAATGCTAGTTAATTCAGAGCTACCAACTGGGACAATAGCAAATCTTGCGTTTGTCCCTCCAATATCCCCTACCAGATTATAAAACTCTTTGTTGCTCACAATATCAGTGATTCCTACCACCATCAAATACACAAACCATATACAAGTCTACCGTACCTGTATTATGTACTCGATGAAAAACGCCATCCTCAATTAATATAAGATCACCCTCTTTGACATCAAACTCTTTGTCATCCAGCTCCATCCTACCACTACCCTTCATAAATATATAGACTTCTTCCTGGCCTTCATGCTTATGGCCACTGGTAGATTTGTCAGGGTGAAGAGTTGTAGTGCTTATTACGAGATTATTAAGGGAAGTGTTATCCTTAACGATATACCTGTCATCTTCCTTAACTATTTTTCCTTCAATGTTATATGTATCCATGGCGCTAATTGCTTTCTCCTTTTGTTAAAGATTTTATTCTATAGATTACCCTTTTTGAATCAAATAACAGCTATTAAGAATTTAAATAAGGGATAAGATTAGATTATTTCGTAATGTATATCAATAAGAAAAATAGAATATATGAAACCAATGCGACTCCATATAGAACTTTTATTTTCTTGTTTTTTAATTCGTACAACATATTTTTTTTGTATTTTGTTAAACAAATATTAAATGTTTAATTTATTACCTGTATCTAAATATTTTGCTAGATATCCTATAGAATTTTAATCTAGCTTTTTCAGCATCTAATATTTTGTACCGTCTAACTGTTTCCGGATCAGTACCATATTCCATAACGTCATCTGGATCTAACCAGATTGTTTTCTTTCCATGATTTTTTGTCATTACTTACCTCTCTTCGCTTGCTTTCTGCGGTAGTCTGGTTCGGCAGTTTTTAACACAATTAGATCAAATAATCGTTTTTCACATATTTTTTTCCAAACAGTATATTGTTTACACTGTCTTGAATTGTTTTGTTTTGTGTCAAAGTGTTTCAAAACATATCAAAAAAAATTATTGCTGACGATTGTTTAGAAACTCTTTAAACCATAAAGCGCTTCGCTTAGGTGTTCTTTTCAGAGTTTTATAGTCGACATAGACAATGCCAAAACGCATCTTGTATCCCTCAGACCATTCAAAATTGTCCATCAAGCTCCAAGCAAAATATCCTCTAATATCAACCCCTTTTCGGATCGCCTGATCAACAGAGGATAAGTGGTTCTGGTAATAGCGACAGCGCTGTTCATCCTCCACAGCGCCATCGACGACCTGGTCATCAACAGCAGCGCCGTTCTCAGTGATATAGATAGGAGGCAATTGGTAGGTTTGGTGTAGATCTGTCAGCAATTTCAACAACCCGGCTGGATAAACCTCCCAGCCAATCTGGGTGCGCTCAACATCACTCAAATGAATTTGTTTATGGTTTGGATATTGACCGTCCTGATCGATTACACTTCGTGAATAGTTATTTACCCCCAAAAAGTCAATTTTGGTGCTAATAATACCCATATCACCGTCTTCGATAGTTGGCATCACATCAATATAATGCTTATAGACAGTCTCGGGATATCCACCCTTTATAATCGGTTTAATAAACCAATGATTGTACTCATCAGCAAAATTAGCGACATCTTTGGCAGACTCGTTGGCTGGATAAGCGGGGGTAAAGTTAAGCACAATGCCGTGCCTAGAATTAACCGCATTTTTTCTTAATATGGGGATAGCTAGACCATGAGCTAGTAGTAAATTATGGGAAGCCTGAAAGGCGGACCTATCGTCTGTAATTCCTGGTGCATGCTTGCCGTCACGGTATCCATGAAAGGCGCTACACCATGGCTCATTCAAGGTGGCATAAAAATCAATTCTGTCGCCAAAATATGAACTTACAACTCCAACATATTCGGCAAATTTATATGCAGTTTCTCGATTCAGCCAGCCACCCTCGTCATCGAGATACTGTGGCAAGTCCCAATGATAGAGTGTAGCCATGATGGTTAAATTTTTCTCTTCCAGTGCACTAATGACTCGGTCATAAAAATCCAGACCTTTTTGGTTAGTACTTCCGTCAGGCCTGACAATGCGAGGCCACGCTATTGAAAGGCGATAGGCATCCATACCCAAATTTTCAATCAAGTTTACATCATCCTGATATAGATGATAATGATCGCAGGCGACATCCCCGTTATGTTGTTTGTAGACTGCACCAGGCTTGGCACAGAAAGTATCCCAGATGGATGTACAACGCTCATCGACGTTTGTTGCGCCTTCAATTTGATAGGATGCGGTGGCTACTCCAAAAAGAAATTTTGGGTCACATAGTTTTGAGTCTTTTGGAAA
>Ga0208765_1000305_pt1 | contig 32334 bp, 31 predicted proteins | sample ETNtaG_2_FD_185783 | JGI IMG/M metagenome (GOLD analysis project Ga0208765, IMG submission 185783) | Marine microbial and viral communities from oxygen minimum zone, Eastern Pacific Ocean - ETNP201406SV203 (SPAdes) (version 2) | ecosystem: Environmental > Aquatic > Marine > Oceanic ...
GCGGGTCTCGTTACTGTTGTTCCTTTAGCACTTTTCACTATTGGAGCAAAACTACTGCCTATGACTACGGTAGGCATATTATTTTTTGTTACCCCTACAATTCAGTTTTTAGTTGGTTATTTGCTGTATGACGAGCAAATAAACATTAACCAATTAATTGGGTTTGTTGGTGTATGGATTGGTCTCGTTCTTTATTGTTATGCTTTGATTAGAAAGGCATAATCGGCAGTATTATTGGTTTGATTTAAAATATAGACTTACCTTGACCCTGTGTTAAGATATGATTTTTCTGCTATATAGTTTAAGGATCAAAGTAGTACTTGGAGAAGATTTTGAAAAATACTGACAATATGCATCCCACAGTGTTTAACGCACTACATACCACTAACAAGGTTGACTTAGAAGATCTCTACAAGGTTTGGGCTGAAAGTTATGACCGTGATGTTGTGGAAGTAATTGGTTATGTTGGTCATTCGATAACTACCGAACTATTACTTAAGTATGTAGATAATTTCAAAGCCAAAATACTAGATGCTGGATGTGGCACTGGACTTGTAGGCGAAATACTTCACGAGAAAAAATATAAAAATATTGTAGGAATTGACTTTTCTCAACCTATGCTAGACCAAGCTTTGGAAAAAAATGTGTATCAATCTCTTGGTTTAGCTGACTTAACTGAAAAATTTACATTTAAAGATAATACTTTTGATGCAATTGTTTGTGCTGGAACATTTACCTGTGGACATGTTGGACCAGAAGCACTTTTAGAAATGGTACGTGTCACCAAAACTGGTGGATATATTAGCTTTACTGTGCGTGATCAGGAATGGGATCTTTTACCTTATGAACAAACTATCAAAGAACTAGAAGATAAGAATTTGTGGCGTTGCATAGAGCGCTTAACTACAAAATATAACCTTGATGAAGGTGTGAGTTGCCAGCTATGCTTATACGAAGTAAACCCTTAATTTAAAAAATTAAGTCAAGATATTTATGGTGATTTCAAACCAAAATAAAGCCTATTTTTTTGCAGCTATTGCGATTTTTTTCTGGTCCACAGTAGCTACTGCCTTTAAACTTTCACTAGAATATTTGGAGCCTGTCCAGTTAGTTTTTTATGCAACTATGTTTTCAGTCTTAGCTCTTTTCTCTATCCTTCTTTTTCAAGGTAAATTGAAACTAATTAGACGATTCACAATGGAGAGTTTGTTACGCTGTGTTCTACTAGCTATCTTAAACCCCTGTCTTTACTACATTATTCTTCTTAAAGCTTACGATATATTACCTGCACAAGAAGCTATGGCAATCAATTATAGTTGGGTGGTAATGATGGTTATTTTATCAATCCCAATTCTAAAGCAAAAAATTAGTATCAAAGCATTCCTCTCAATTATCGTTAGTTATATTGGTGTGATTCTTATTGCTACCAATGGCGACATCTTTTCACTGCAATTTGATAACCCGAAAGGTGTTATTTATGCTTTGATAACAACCGTAATTTGGCCGCTGTTCTGGCTATTCAATACAAAACAAAAAAATGATATTGTGGTTAGTTTGTTTTTAATTTTTCTCTTTAGTTTGCCTTTTATTGCCCTTGCTGTTTTCTTTAGTTCTACATTTGTGATTCCTTCAATGAATGGTTTTATTGGTGCAGCTTACGTTGGACTTTTTGAGATGGGGATTACGTTTGTTGTTTGGCAGTCGGCTTTGAGAATGACCTCGAATGTTGCAAAAGTTACTAGTTTGATATTTATTACGCCATTTTTGTCACTATTAATTGTTCAGTTGGTTCTTAGGGAAGTGGTTTTGACTTCAACAGTTGTCGGTATTGTGCTGATTATTTTTGGATTATTATTGCAAAAGTATTTTACTAAACGAAACACTAAACTTAGTTAATTAGATGGATTTTGATTTAAATCCTCTTATGGGTATATACTGAATTCAAATGTATACGGAAAATAACTATGGGTATAGAAGAAATACCAAAAAATAATAATTTAAATGACCACGAGGCTGACTTTCAGATTTTGGATGATTTTGCGAGATTTGATCAGAAAAATGATGTGTTTCGTCGTGCTTGGTGGGATGATTCTATTAAAAGCAATAAAACCAAGCTATTCTACGCAACCTATCGTGAGCCATTAAAAGCCTGGCGCAAGGCAGACGGCTATACACAAAAAGACTATGCACTAAGAAATGCCGCCTGGCATGTGAGCGACCTCTTAACTGAGATTAATAAAGATGACGATCGAAGGGAAGGGTTTTCAGATGCATTTACCCTGCAAACTCCAGTTGCAGATACACAAATTGATATGGGAACAGAGCAACAGGCAAGCGACGAAATTAAGAAAATAGCACTAGATTTCGGAGCTGGTCTTGTAGGTATCACAAACTATGACATTCGTTGGGAATATAGCAGGAAATTCAGCGATATGAGTGCAACATCTAGACCTGCTGAAATTCCTGATACTTTAAATAATGTTATCGTTATTGCACAACCTATGGACTATGAATTGGTTAGAACAGTACCTTCAGCTCTTAGTGGCTCTGCGACAGGGTTGGGGTATTCTCATGATGCTCTTACCGTTCTTTCGCTAGCACAATACATACGAAATCTTGGCTATGATGCAATAGGTAGTATGAATGATACATCCTTAGCAATTCCTTATGCGATTAAGGCTGGCCTTGGTGAATACGGCAGGCATGGTTTGTTAATTACTCCGAAGTACGGCCCTCGAATCCGTTTAGGGAAAGTTTACACAAATATGCCTTTATCTCACGATCGGCCCATTAGCTTCGGTGTCAAAGAGTTCTGTGAAATCTGTAGACGCTGCACAAAAGGATGTCCTGTGAAGGCTATTCCAGAAGGTCCTCCATCAAACAAGGCTCACAACCAGTCAAATATTATTGGAGTTAAAAAATGGTCTGTAGATGGTGAAAAGTGTTTTGGATTTTGGGCGGCACAAAACACCGATTGTTCCATCTGTATACGAGTATGTCCATACAACAAGGACTATTCTCGCTGGCTTCATAAATTAGGTCTCCGACTTGCCGGTACAAGATTACGCCATTTTATGCTCTGGCTTGACGTTAAGTTAGGATACGGAGAACGACAAAAGTCCTCACTGTGGTGGCAGGGAGCTCGAGAAAAACTCCTAGCTAGATATGCAAAAAATCTTTTTAAAAAGTAAATTGGCTGAAAAAAAAGCCTTTTTCTGAATTTAAATTAAGTTATGAAATGTCACAATATTTCACAAGCCTCTTCAAAGTCTAAGCGAGGGGACCTTGGGCGGACCTTAGTATCGTCGCCATAACCAATACTACAGATAAAAATTGATTTAATTTTTTTGTTGGGGAAGAATCCTTGGTTCAACTTTTCTTTATTGAAGCCAATCATAGGCCCACAGTCAAGGCCAATCGAACGGGCTGCTATGATAAAGTAGGCGCCCTGAAGCGTAGCGTTTAACTCAGCTGTAGACTTGATTTTTTGCTCTTTTCCTTCATACCACGATATAGCGTTATTATGAGGAGAAAGAAAAGGTAATTTTTGATAAAATTCAAGGTCATAGCTAATAATTGCCACAGCAGGAGCGCTCATCGATTTGTTAATATTTCCATTATCCAAGTAAAGCTTGAGTCTTTCTTTTGCTTCTTTTGTGCGAATAAATGTAAAGCGAGCAGGGCAAGAATTGGCGGAAGTAGGGCCAAACTTCAGTAAATCATAAAGTTGCTGGATCTGCTCATCAGTGATATCTTTCTTCAACCAACCATTTTGACTTCTTGCTTTTGTAAACAGTGTTTCTAAACTTGAATTTGAAAGCATATACTGTATCCTTTAATAATGATTAAACTTAACCATTGATTATAAGTTCTTTTGAATAACAATAATTGTTCTAAGATAAGATTTCTAAATAAACAATAATAAAATAATGATATGGAAAATTGTATTTTTTGTTCTATAGTAAATGGAGACATTCCTGCTGAAAAGCTTTATGAGGATGACGAAGTTTTAGCATTTAAAGATGTTAATGCACAAGCGCCAGAACATTTTTTGGTGATACCTAGGGAACATATATCTACGCCTAACGATGCAACGGATGAAGTGTTGTTAGGAAAGTTGAGTATAACGGCATCAGAGATTGCCAAAGAGCGTGGTTTTGCTGAACAAGGTTATCGACTTGTGATGAATTGTAATAGCGATGGTTGTCAAAGCGTTTTTCATATTCACTTGCATTGTTTGGGTGGTCGCCAAATGACTTGGCCACCAGGTTAATTAATAATACAACTTATTGCTAATTCATCATAACTGATCACTGAGTTGAATTAAAATAACAACAATTCACATAGTTATATTATGTGTGATTTTCATTAAGTAAATAATTAAGGAAAGAATGAGCCAAAACGGCATTGAAAGACAAAGTGTTGGAGTCTATAGTGAGCGCGCTTATCTTGATTATTCAATGTATGTCATTCTTGATCGCGCCCTTCCCTTTATTGGAGATGGCTTAAAGCCAGTTCAAAGGCGCATTATCTATGCGATGAGCGAGCTTGGCTTGAAATCCACAGCAAAGTTTAAGAAGTCTGCTAGAACTGTTGGTGACGTTTTGGGTAAATTTCATCCACATGGCGATAGTGCTTGTTATGAGGCTATGGTTTTAATGGCTCAACCGTTTTCTTATCGTTATCCTTTTATTGATGGACAGGGAAACTGGGGCGCTCCAGATGATCCTAAATCATTTGCCGCAATGAGGTATACCGAGTCTAAACTTTCTCCATACTCTGATCTACTTCTCAGTGAAGTTAACTTAGGAACTGTCGATTGGACTGATAATTTTGATGGCACAATTCAGGAGCCACAACAATTACCTGCACAAATTCCCAATCTATTACTTAATGGGACATCAGGAATTGCTGTTGGTATGGCAACGGATGTGCCACCTCATAACCTTATAGAGGTCGTGACAGCTTGTATTCAATTGCTAGAAAGGCCTTCAACTGATTTAGATGCTTTGCTTAAGATATTACCTGCTCCTGATTATCCGACAAATGCCTATATTGTTAGTACTAAAAATGAGCTCTACCAGATGTATGAGACTGGTAATGGTTCCGTCAAAATGAGAGCAAGTTATATCAAGGAGGACGGTGAAATTATCGTTGAGGCACTCCCATATCAAACATCAGGCGCCAAAGTAGTTGCTCAAATCGCAACTCAAATGCGCAATAAAAAGTTACCATTGGTTGAGGATCTTCGAGATGAGTCCGATCACGAGAACCCAACTCGAATTGTCATTGTACCTCGATCAAATAGGGTCGATTGTGAGCAGCTGATGCTGCATTTGTTTGCTACAACGGATCTTGAAAAAAATTATCGAGTCAATATGAATGTTATTGGATTAGATGGCAAGCCACAGGTTAAGCCTCTGATTCCGTTACTCAAGGAATGGTTGCAGTTTAGAACGCAGGTAGTTGTTGACCGACTTCAGTTTAGACTCAATAAAATTTTGGAACGATTACATATTCTTGAGGGCTTATTGGTCGCCTACCTTAACATTGATGAAGTAATAGCTATCATTCGTAGAGAGGAAAAACCGAAGCCAGTTTTAATTAAACGATTCAAACTTAGTGAAATTCAAACAGAAGCTATCTTGGAATTAAAGTTACGTCATATAGCAAAACTTGAAGAAATTAAAATTAAAGGCGAAGAAGAGTCGCTTGGAAAAGAGCGAAAAACAATTGACTTACTTCTTTCAAGTGAAACTCGTTTGAAAACATTTATCAAGAAAGAATTAAGAGTTATCGTTGAAGAATTTGGTGATAAGAGACGTTGTCAAATTATTTCAGATGTGCCAACTGCACAGGCATTCAACGATCAGGACTTGATTCCTGCTGAGAACGTCACAGTGGTGTTAAGTGAAAAGGGTTGGGTTAAGGCCGCGAAGGGTCATGAAATTGACCCTATTTCACTTAACTATAAGGCTGGAGATGCCTATCTGCAAGACGCCAAAGGAAAAAGCAATAAAATGGCATTTTTTATGGACTCTACAGGTCGTTCATACACCTTGCTAGCTAGTAGCTTGCCGAGTGCTAGAGGTCAGGGTGAGCCATTAACTGGGCGATTAACTCCATCTATAGGGGCTGAATTTATAGATTTAGTGATGGGTGATGATGATCAGCTTGTTCTTCTTGCTTCAGACGTAGGATATGGATTTATATCAAACCTAGGCAACCTTAAATCTAAAACCAAGTCCGGTAAAAACGCTATCACATTGCCTAATAAATCCAAAGTCATGAAAATCGTACTGATTGAGGATATTGAGAGTCAATACGTTGCTGTTGCAACTAATAGTGGAAGGTTGTTGATATTTCCAGTAACTGAACTACCTCTACTTTCGAAGGGTAAGGGTAACAAACTAATCCAGATTCCAGCTACCGATTTGACCGCAAGAAAAGAAATTGTTACCGGTCTGTGCGCCCTTAATGAGACTCAAAAGTTGCGAGTATATTATGGAAAGAGAAAGACACTTTATAAGTCTGAGGATTGGATGCATTTTGTTAGCCATCGTGCAAGACGCGGAAAAGAACTAAGGCCTGGTTATGTGACAAACATTGTTTATATCAGGGCAGAAGACTAATCCAGCACTGATTCTGGGTGTAATTATGAGTTTCAAACAGGTATAATCTTCTTTTTTATCAATTTTTCCGAAAATGTTCGTCCTAAAAATTGTAACAGACTTCGCGTCTGCCCATTCTCTGCGTGATTATCCTGGCGATTGTTCGAGGCTTCATGGTCATAATTGGCAAGTAGAGGTGATGGTCTCTTCTCAAGTACTTGATGAATCAGGGATTGCAATAGATTTTCGGGAAATTAAGAAGCAAACCAAGGCGGTGGTTAAAAGGTTGGACCACCAATATTTGAATGAAATTAAGCCTTTTGATATTCTCAATCCAACAGCAGAAAATATAGCAAAATATTTTTTTGATGAGATTGGTATATTGATCAACGAAGAAAATGTTAAGGTGAAAGAAGTCTTAATTTGGGAAACACCAAGATCTGCAGTCACTTATTCGGAATAATTAAAATGCAAAGCAAACACCTACCTGATACACAAAACACTACAGATATTCGTAAAATTGTCATTAACGAAGTTGGCATTAAGGATATATTACACCCCATTAATTTTATTAATCGCGATCAAGAGTCATTTCCGTCTGTGGCTAATTTTACAATGACTGTTAGACTTCCAGAAAATGTTAAAGGTACTCATATGTCAAGATTTATTGAAATATTAAACGAAAAGGAGTGTGCCTTTAGTGTACAAACTTTCATGAATTTAGTTCAGACGGTGGCTGATAAGCTTAATTCAAACAGTTCTCATATTATTGTTGATTTCCCATTTTTTCGTAAAAAATCTGCACCATCTTCGGGTGTTGAAAGCTTGTTGGACTATCATGCCACCTTGAGCGGTAAAATTATTGACGGCAAGTCTGATTTATCGGTGAAGGTTGTTGTGCCCGTTACAAGCCTATGTCCATGCTCAAAAAGCATTGCAAAATACGGTGCACATAATCAGAGATCACACATAACAATTGAAGCTACAGCTGCAGAAGGAGTTGACCTATATTTAGAGGATTTGATTGACTTAGCAGAACAAAAAGCCTCAAGTGAGCTGTATGCCATTTTGAAACGTGAAGACGAAAAAGTTGTCACTGAGAGAGCCTATGACAACCCTGCCTTTGTTGAAGACATAGTAAGAGACATTGCTGTTGAGTTAAATAACAATGAAAAAATTGATTACTATTGTCTTGAGTCAGAAAATTTTGAATCGATTCATAATCATTCTGCATATGCAATGATTACAAATATATAAATAAAGCTCATGAAATTCAATACTGACAACGTTCGAATAATATCGAGCGCACCTATGGTGTCACCCAATACCCTGATAAAACAATTTCCTCAATCTGAGAAGGCTTCAAAGGGTGTTTTTAGTGCTAGACAAGTTATTAAAGAAATAATTTATGGTGAGGACAAGCGCCTTATGGCTCTTGTCGGTCCTTGCTCGATTCATGATACCAAGGCTGCAATAGAATATGCCAAAAAGCTTGTGAAGTTAAAAGAAGAGCTGGATGAAGATCTTTTTATTGTGATGCGTGTTTATTTTGAAAAGCCACGAACAACTGTTGGTTGGAAAGGTTTAATTAACGACCCCTATCTGGATGAGAGTTTTGATATTGACAAAGGTCTTGCTACAGCTAGAAAATTACTTTCAGACTTGGGTGGGATAGGCATTCCCGTTGGTGTTGAGTATCTAGATGTTCTTACTCCTCAATATCTTTCAGATTTAATTTCTTGGGGAGCTATCGGCGCAAGAACTACAGAAAGTCAATCTCACAGAGAGTTGGCTTCAGCTTTATCTTGTCCTGTGGGTTTTAAAAATGGCACCAGTGGTTCGTTAGACATAGCAATTGATGCTATTTTATCAGCCAATAGCCCTCATCATCTACTGTCAGTAAATAAGGACGGTGGCATTAGTCACTTTAATTCTATAGGTAATGAAACAGCTCACATTATTCTAAGGGGCGGTAAAGATGGAACCAACTACTCTAAAGAGCAAGTTGAAAGGACCTGTGAAAGATTAAAAAGTAAGGGATTGGTCTCAAAAGTAATGGTAGATTTTTCTCATGCAAACTCTGAAAAACAATTTAAAAATCAACTGAAGGTAGGTGCTGATGTCGCTTCTCAGATTGAGAACGGTTCGGAGTCAATTTTTGGCGTCATGATTGAATCACATCTTAATGAAGGTAATCAAAAAGTAGGGCCATTGTCCTCACTGAAATATGGGGTCAGCATTACTGACAGCTGTATTGGTTGGAATGACACAGAAGAGCTTTTACGTGCTCTTGCAAAGTCGGTCAAAATTCGCAATAATTAAAACAATTTTTTTTACCTTTTGTTTGCTGAAAATGGCTAATTTTTTGGTATGTTTTTAGCTCATCTAGGGTACAATAAAATCTAGTTCTCTTAATAGGTTTATTGTATGTCTGACGATACCGATTCTCAAGAAATTATTGAACCAAAATACCCTATAGTAACGATAGAAGATGAAATGCGTGATTCTTATTTGGAATACGCTATGAGTGTCATTGTTGGTAGGGCTTTGCCAGATGTTAGAGATGGCTTGAAGCCTGTCCACCGGCGTGTTCTTTATGCTATGGAAGTGCTCGGAAATGACTATAACAAGTCTTACAAAAAATCTGCTCGAATTGTTGGTGATGTGATTGGTAAATATCACCCTCACGGAGATACAGCAGTTTACGACACAATAGTGCGCATGGCGCAGCCTTTCTCGATGCGCAACACTCTTGTTGATGGTCAAGGCAATTTTGGCTCCATAGATGGTGACCGAGCGGCGGCGATGCGTTACACTGAAATTCGCATGACTAAGTTGTCTCATGAACTTCTTAGGGACTTAGATAAAGAAACGGTTGAATTTCTTGATAACTATGATGGCTCAGAAAGTGAGCCGTCTGTTTTACCAAGCCGAGTACCTAATCTATTAGTCAATGGTTCCTCAGGAATTGCCGTTGGTATGGCGACTAATATACCAACTCATAACCTTGCGGAAGTTGTTGAAGCCTGTCTTCAATTTATTGACAACAATCAAGTTACAGTCGATGAGCTTTTAGAGATACTGCCTGGTCCAGACTTTCCAACTGCAGGAATAATCAACGGTTCCGATGGTATCCGTGAGGCTTACGAAACTGGCAAAGGAAAGATTTATTTGCGTTCGAGATCACATGTCGAGGGAGAGGACAAACAAAGCATTGTCGTCACAGAGTTGCCTTATCAAGTCAACAAAGCCAGACTGATTGGTAAGATTGCAGAGCTGGTCAAGGAAAAGAAGATTGATGGCATTACTGGTCTCAGAGATGAATCAGACAAGGATGGCATGCGTATGGTTGTCGAGCTACGTCGAGGTGAAGTACCAGAAGTGATGCTTAATAATCTTTACAAACTAACAGAAATGCAAACTGTTTTTGGTATCAACATGGTTGCCATTGATCATGGTATGCCAAAATTAATGAACCTTAGGTCGATTTTGGATGCCTTTATTGCTCATAGAAGAGAGGTGGTCACTCGTCGTTCTATCTTTGAACTCAACAAGGCAAAAGATCGCGCTCATTTGTTGGAGGGTTTGTCTGTTGCTCTTTTCAATATTGATGCCATTATCGAACTTATTAAGGCGGCATCCAATCCAACTGAAGCTAAGGAAGGTTTAATCTCTCGTACTTGGCAGGGTTCAGTGATAAAGGAGTTGATTGGTAAAAGAGATATGGCTGAATTCAAGCCTCAGAATTTAGGACCAGGATTAGGTCTGCAAAAGAACGGTGACTATCAATTGTCAGAGAAGCAGGCACAAGCCATTCTTGATTTGAAACTACATAGACTGACTGGACTTGAAAAAGACAAAATATTTAATGAATTCAATGAACTCTTAGAACAAATAAAGAACTTGCTTGATATTCTTCAAACTCCTGATTTACTGATGCAAGTTATCCGCAAAGAGTTAACTGAGATTCGAGACAATTTTGGTTCAGCTAGAATGACTGAAATCATTGAAAACAAGATTGATCTCACATTAGAGGACTTAATCGCCCAAGAAGACCGTGTTGTTACTTTGTCTCATGGTGGTTATGTTAAGGCGCAGTCACTGAGCGACTATCATGCTCAGCGTCGTGGTGGCAAAGGCAAAGCTGCTACAAAAATGAAAGATGAGGATTTTATAGATCAACTATTTATAGCAAATTCACATGACACAGTCTTGTGTTTCTCGTCTACAGGTAAAGTTCATTGGTTAAAAGTTTATGAGCTTCCTATGGCGTCTCGTATATCAAGAGGTAAGCCAATTATTAATTTACTGCCGCTAGAGAAAGATGAATCAATTAATGCAATCTTGCCAGTCAAAGAGTTTAGTGAAGAAGAATTTGTGTTTATGGTAACCAGTAGTGGTACATGCAAAAAAACTTCACTGAGTAACTTCTCTCGTCCACGAAAGGGTGGCATTATTGCTATTGAGCTGAGAGATGATGATAAATTGGTTGGTGTAGAAATTACTTCTGGTAAGCACGATATCTTGTTGTTCTCATCGGCGGGCAAATCAATACGCTTTAAAGAGTCCGACGTTCGTTCAGTTGGCAGAACGGCAATCGGTGTTCGAGGTATTAGGCTAGCCACTAATAACAAAGTAGTTTCTTTAATTGTGGCGGAGTCAACTGACCCTATTCTTACTGCAACTGAAAAAGGTTACGGAAAAAGAACGCTACTTGATGAGTATAGAACACAGGCAAGAGGCGGTTCTGGTGTCATTTCGATAAAGACTTCTGATCGAAATGGACAAGTTGTTGGAGCGATACAAGTCACAGATGATGATGAAATGATGCTTATTTCAAATAAAGGAACGCTGGTTAGAGCAAGAGCAGCTGACGTTTCAATTATTGGAAGAAATACTCAGGGTGTCACACTAATCAATATAGCTGAAGATGAAAAACTAGTTTCGGTGGCAAAAATTGCTGAATCTGATGAGGAAGGAGAAGAGGAAGAGACCGTCACTGAGTCTTAAGCGTAACATTTTTTCTAAAACCTAATAAGTTTTTTTTAAGTAAAAAAAACAATTTGTTTTTTCAAAAAAACATTAATAATGCTTTGTTGAATTGCTATAATCACTGTTCAGATTGAATAAACTCTCTCTCTGAATTCTTTATATATAAATAAAATCTTTTAGGAGACAGAAATATGAATATTAAATTTTCCACGAAAGTGTTTGGAGCTCTTGCTGCTGCATTCTTACTAAGCACAACCTCTAACGCTGCTGACTGTGGCAAAATCACCATTGCAGACATGAACTGGCCTTCGGCTTCTTTGATGGCCCACGTTGATAAAGCGATGTTAGAAGCAATGGGTTGTGAAGTTGAGCTTGTAGTTGGTGCAACAATGACGACTTGGGCCTCAATGGATGCAACAGGAGAGCCAGACGTGGCTCCAGAAATATGGGCTAATGCAATGGCTACACTAGTTGATAGTGCAGTTGGAGCAGGCAGAATACATATTGGTAATGCTGCACCTATGAGTGGTCTAGGTGAGGGTTGGTGGATTACGCCTTACACTCAAGACGCACATCCTGAACTAGTTACAGTCGAAGATGTTATAGCTCGACCTGATCTATTCCCTGACAAAGAAGACCCTTCTAAGGGTTTCTTTATGGGTTGTCCTGCAGGTTGGGGCTGTCAGTTAGCAAGCCAAAGTCTTTTCAGAGCGCATGCAATGGCTGACAAAGGTTGGATACTAGGTGATCCTGGTTCTGCAGCTGGTCTTGATGGCTCTATAGCTAAGGCCTCTGAGCAAGGTGAAAACTGGTTTGGTTACTACTGGAACCCGACTGCGTTGGTTGGTAAATATGACCTCAGGTCTATTGACTTAGGACCATTTGCAGGTAACGACAACTGGGATGGTTGTGTAGCGCTTGGTTTTGATGGTTGTGCTGACCCTCAAGTTTCTGGATGGACTGAGTCACGTGTCAACACTTTGTTGAGTGACAATTTTTTCTATAACGGACCAAAAGAAGGCATGGCCTACTTTGCAGCACGTACATGGCCTGGCAGTATTATGAATGGTATGCTTGTTTGGATGGGTGAAACTGGTGGCACAGGAGCTGATGCTGCTACTCATTTCCTTACGAACCATGCAGATGTATGGACTCCATGGGTGGACGCTGACGTAGCTGCCACTGTTGAAGCTTCCTTATAAGAAAAACAGTAGAAAAATAAGTACTGATAATTGCCCGTAGATTTTATGGTTACGGGCAATTTTTTATTGGAGTGACAAATGGCAGTTAGACCGATACCTAAACAAAGCATATTAGATTGCCTTCCAACAGCGGCTGAAATTGGTGAGCTAAGAATTGTCAATAAAGACCTAAATTTCATTCAAGCAATGATTAAAAGGGCAGATGACTTAACGTCACAAGCTCTAAGTGCGACAGATTATACCCAGCTAGTCAAAATCACTGATAACTTTACCAAACTTGCGGATCGAGCTAGTGATAAAGCTCAAACTTTAAAGGATTTTTCAAATGAATCAAATGCTATAACTGAGGTTAATAGTTCTGCAGAACTGCTTGAAAAAGTTCAATTTTTGTCCCAAACCTTAGAAAATAAAACCCAGGAGCTTGGAACTCAGTTCAGCTCTAACGCAACCACTCAATATGAGGCTTATAATAATTCTGTTGCAGAACTCTTAAATAGGGTTGATTCGATAAATTCACCTAATCAAGTTATTTCAATATTTAAGGACTTAGAATCCCTTCTAAAAGATATAGAGGAAAACTCACGCTATCTAATTAGTAACGATAATGCCAGCGAATTTGTTAATAATATTGAATTGTTGGCGCAACAATACGCTGATAAGGCTGACACATATAGCCCATCGTTTATGAGTGATATAGGTTCCCAGGTAGGCTCAATAGACGAGAAAATTCGAGGACTTATAGGTCAGGTCGACTACCTCAATTCGAATATCGAAATCCAGTCCCATATTGAGCAAATTTCTCAAACAAGGGATCAGATAAATTCTTTAGCTTCGACGTATAAGAGTTTTTCTGGCTCTAAAGACATGATTTTCAGTTTGGATGAGTTGAGTATCGCGACCCATGCGAAAGTACAAGACATGGCTGATAGTTACGAGGTTGTATCAAACTTAATGCCTTTAGTAAACGATCCCGAAGCTCTCTCTAGGGCGGTCAGAGAAGCTTCTTTAAGGACCGATGTTAGTACAGTTGAAAACGTATTAATGCCACTAGTTAATAAAACAAATGAGCTCAGTGCACAAGTTATCGATTTAGCGGCTCAGTATGAGGCTGGTAATTATGCAGAAATAAAGGTCAGTGTCATCGCTAGTCTTGATAAGGTAGTGCAAAGGCTTGATAGAACATATCAGTCCATACGCTCTACTGATCCAGAGTCTTTGTCAGCAACTATCAGTAATTTGTCTCAAAATATTGAAACTCAATTTGAGTCTGCTCGATCAGTCGATCCCGTGACTCAAGTCGATTATTTTTCGACTTTATCGACTCAGGTAAGTGACGCAATGAACGTATCTGAATTTTCTTTATTTGTCAATAACGCTATATCAATACCTCGTGATGTGATGATGAATTCACGTATCTGTGTGGACTCAGCCTTTAGGGACTTTACGAGAGAGTTTGGGAATGTTATCGAAACGATATTTGACCCACTATTATACTTTTTAGCTCAATTTGAACAGCTATTGCTTGCTACACCTTGGCCTGTTTTTTTATTAGGTGCAGGTGCACTAGCTTGGCTTGGTTCCAGAAGCTGGAAAGTGACACTGGGAGTAATTCTAGGTTTCTTCGCTATTGGATTCCTTGACATGTGGACTCCAATGATCTCTACGGTAACTATGATAGCGACTGCCACTCTGCTATGTCTAACGATTGGCATACCCCTTGGTGTATGGATGTCACGGTCTGACAGAGCTCAGGCAACGATTACACCGATTCTTGACATCATGCAGACGATTCCTTCTTTTGTCTATCTTATACCCGTCGTTATGCTGTTAGGTATTGGAAAGGTCCCTGGATTGATTGCGGTTTGTATTTACGCAATGCCACCTATCGTTCGTTTAACAAATCTGGGTATTCGTCTAGTTGACAAGGAGGCTATGGAGGCAGCAGACGCATTCGGTGCAACCTATAGGCAGCGCTTATTTATGGTTCAAATACCGCTTGCACTTCCAAATATTTTTGCAGGTGTAAACCAAACAATTATGATGGCTTTATCAATGGTTGTGATAGCCGCAATGATTGGTGTGACGGGTTTAGGTTTGCCGGTACTTCAGGCTGTTCAAAACCAGTACCTCTCACTTGGAATGCTAAACGGGCTTGCGATTGTGGCCCTAGCAATCATATTTGACAGGGTTTCTCAGGCGTTTGGTACCCGGATTCAAAAACATCGTTCTGGAGATGTGTTATGAGTCAAGATATCAAAATCAAAATTTCAAACTTGACGAAGATTTTTGGACCCAAGGCAAAGTCCGTTTTGAAGCATGTTGATAACGGCATGGGTAAGGATGACCTCCTTAAAGAGCACCAACATGTGTTGGGTTTGAGTAATATAAACCTTGACCTTGCAAACAAGAATATTGAAGTTATTATGGGTCTTTCAGGTTCAGGAAAGTCCACACTGATTCGCCACATTAATCGACTTATTGAACCTACTACTGGTTCAATAATGATTGGTGGTGAGGACGTTATTCAGATGCCAATAGAAAAGCTTAGACTGTTTAGACAGCAAAAAACGGCAATGGTTTTTCAGAGCTTTGCTTTGTTGCCCCATAAAACGGTAACCGACAACATATGCCTTGGGATTCATTTACAAGGAGTAAAGGGTGATGAGGCTTTCCAGAGAGCAAAAAAATGGATCGATCGTGTAGGTCTTACTGGTTACGAAGACCGCTATCCTTCACAGCTGTCAGGCGGTATGCAGCAGCGCGTTGGATTGGCAAGGGCATTAACCTGTGACACAGAAATCTTAATGATGGACGAGGCATTTAGTGCGCTTGACCCTCTCATTCGAAGTGATATGCAAGATCTGCTTTTGGAGCTTCAAACGGAACTCCATAAAACCATTATATTCATTACACATGATTTAGATGAAGCACTTAAGATTGGTGACCGTATTGCCATTCTTAATGGCGGAGAATTGGTGCAACATGGAACTTCTCAGGATATCCTTATGACTCCTGCAGATGACTATGTGAGAGATTTTGTTAAAAAAGTAAATCGTTCCCATGTCCTCCATGCCAAGTCAGTGATGAATGATCAAAAACCAGATAACGGTGCAGTCAAAATTATGGTCAAAGAGGAAGACTCGATTGATAACGTTTTGTGCGAAATATTACGTTCAAATGCTGATTGTGCAGTGGTTCAAGATTCCAGTGGCGCAGAAGTGGGTTACTTAAACAAGAAAGATATTGCTGAAGTAGTTAAGCCGTTGGTTGAAGACTAGTTAATGTTCTCTAGTAGCATTAAAAGTTAAGTTTGGGTGGCGCTCTATTGTTAGTTGAAGGTTAACCATGCTGGGCGCTAGATAAGACAATATTCCTGCACTATCTATAGCAATATTGTTGCCTGCTTTTATTTTAAGTTTTTCAATATCTTTATCAGGTCCGCTAACCCATCGTGCTGTAGCCACATTGATTGCCTCAAATTGACAGTCGACACCGTACTCATATTTAAGCCGATGAGCGACCACATCGAACTGCAAAACACCTACCGCCCCTAAAATTTGAGAATTATTCGAAATCGGTCTAAATACTTGCGTTGCACCTTCCTCAGAGAGTTGATCAAGGCCTTTTTGAAGGGCTTTTGCTTTGAGAGGGTCTTTGAGTTGTGCACGCCTAAAAAGCTCAGGTGCAAAATTTGGTACGCCCTGAAAGTTAAGCTTCTCTCCTTGAGTAAAAGTGTCGCCAATTCCAATTCCACCATGGTTATGAATACCAATCACATCTCCGGCATGAGCAGTTTCTGTGGAACTCCTTTCTCGAGACATAAAGGTAACAGCATTAGCAATTTTTACTTGCTTACCAGTGGAGACTTGAAGGACTTTCATTCCTTTCTTGTATTCGCCGCTAACAATGCGCATAAAGGCTAATCTGTCGTGGTGCTTGGGATCCATATTTGCTTGAATTTTAAACACAAAGCCAGTAAGTTTATTTTCATCTGGAGACACCCTGCGATTGTCACTTTCACGGTCTTGTGGGGTAGGTGCGTATTGAATAAAGCCGTTAAGTAGGTTTTCTATACCAAAGTTATTAATGGCTGATCCAAAAAAAACAGGCGTCTGCTTGCCTTCAAGAAAACTATCTAGCTGAAAAGGATTCGTTGTGCCCTGGATAAGTTCAACCTCTTCTCTAATAGATGCAGAGAGCTCAACTCCAAGAGCTTTATCGAGTTCAGGGTTGTCGATGCCTTCAATAATTGTATTGTCACCAATTTTTGCATTTTTTCCACTTTCGAATAGATAGACTTTATTTTCTAGTAAATGAACCACTCCTTTGAATGCTTTGCCCATTCCAATTGGCCAAGTAATAGGTGAACACTCAATATCTAATATTGATTCAACCTCATCCAACAAGTCGATTGGTTCACGACCCTCACGATCGAGTTTATTGATAAAAGTAAGAATTGGTGTATCACGAAGTCGGCAAACCTCCATCAACTTAATAGTCCTCTGTTCAACACCCTTGGCGACATCAATAACCATAAGTGCAGAGTCAACAGCCGTAAGGGTTCGGTAGGTGTCCTCAGAGAAGTCCTCATGACCTGGTGTATCTAAAAGATTAATGACGTGATTATTATAAGGAAACTGCATAACAGAGGAAGTGACAGAGATGCCCCTTTCTTTTTCCATTTCCATCCAGTCACTGGTAGCGTGGCTAGAAGCTTTTCTTGCTTTTATGCTTCCAGCAGTTTTAATTGCGCCGCCATAAAGTAAAAGCTTTTCGGTGACAGTTGTCTTTCCAGCATCAGGATGAGAAATGATCGCAAAGGTGCGACGTTTTAAAATTTCTGACATATGAGTTAAGCCTTAGGTAGAGTGACGCCAGTTTGTCCTTGGTATTTGCCATCCCTATCTTTGTAGGAGGTTTCGCACTCCTCGTCAGACTCAAAAAAGAGCATCTGAGCGACACCTTCGTTGGCATATATTTTTGCAGGCAAAGGGGTGGTATTAGAGAATTCTAGGGTAACGTGACCTTCCCATTCTGGCTCTAAGGGAGTTACATTGACAATAATACCGCACCTCGCATAGGTTGACTTACCCAAACAGATGACGAGCGTAGAGCGAGGTATTTTGAAATACTCAACGGTTCTTGCTAAAGCAAAGGAGTTGGGAGGGATAATGCATTCTTCAGCATCTATTTCGACAAAACTTTGTGCGTTAAAGTTTTTTGGGTCGACAATGTTGTGATTGATGTTGGTAAATATCTTGAATTCAGTGGAACAGCGAACATCATAACCGTAACTGGAGGTTCCATAAGAAATAATTTTTTTATCCTTAACCTGGCGAAGTTGATTGGACTCAAATGGTTGAATCATCTTATGTTCAAGGGACATTCGGCGAATCCATTTATCTGATTTTATGCTCATGGGCGGATATTTTACAGTGCCAAACTATCAGAGTTATCGAATCTTTATACTGGCTAGACTAATTAGAACTAAAATCAAGGTAACTATCCAGAATCTTACAATAATTTTTGGTTCTTTAAGACCCATTTTTTCAAAGTGATGATGAATCGGAGCCATTAAAAAAAATTTTTCTTGAGTGCGCTTAAAGTAACCTATTTGAATAATTACCGAGAAAGTTTCTGCAACAAAAACGCCACCCATTAAGATTAGCAATATTTCTTGGTGAACAATAATTGCAATAACTGCAAGGATAGCACCAAGTGATAGTGAACCGGTATCACCCATAAATATTTCAGCTGGGTATGTATTAAACCAAAGAAAACCAAATCCAGAGCCTATAAGGGCTGCACATACAATAAATACCTCTCCTGTTCCAGGCATGAATGGCATATTAAGATAAGCGGAGAAATTATAATTGCCACCAATATAGGCAAAAACTGCAAGTGCACCACTTATTAAAATAACGGGCATGATGGCTAATCCATCAAGACCGTCAGTAAGATTTACAGAATTGGAGCCTCCAACAATTGCAAACCAGCCCACAATTAAAAAGCCCAAGGTATTAAGTGGTATTACAAGATCTTTAAAGAATGGAATTAAAAGCTCAGTTCCTATGACTTTAGAATCTAAGCTAATTAACCACAAACAAATTAAAATTGTACTGATTGATTGTGCTGCTATTTTTTGCCTTCGACTAAGACCATCTGAGTTTTTCTTTTTAATTTTTAGATAGTCATCGATAAAACCAATTGAGCTAAAAAGTAAGGCTGTCAGAAGGACAATCCATAAATAAGGATTTTTCCAGTCCCCCCAAATAATCACACTAGTGAAAAAAGCAAAAAGTATAAGTACTCCCCCCATTGTTGGAGTCCCTTCCTTTTCTCCGTGAGTTTCTGGACCATCATCACGTATCACCTGACCAATTTCATATTGTTTCAGTTTTGAAATAATCCACTTTCCAAGAACTAGAGTAATTAGAAGGGCGGTCATCATTGCAAACACAGCCCTTACTGTTAGATAACTTAGTACATTAAAGCCAGTATCTAGGGAAGAAAGAAAATTAATTAGTTCAAGAAACATATTTTAATTATCCTCTGCAGAAAGAAGTTCTAGTTCAAAAATAAGAATTGATTCTTGTGGTATATCACCACTAGGGTTATCACCAAATACAGCCTCATAAGTAACAATTATTGTTCTACCTTCACCAATTGACATATCTCTGATGTTACTGTCAATAAAGCTAATTATTTGCCCGCTTCCGAGAATGAACTCGATTGGACTTCCAGCTTCACGCAAGATTTGACCATTATCAGCTTTAAATGATACATCTACAGAAACAACTTGGCCATCATTAGGTTGCTTATCGTTGCCTGATTTATTAACCATTGTAAAGTAACCTAAGTTACTCTTCTTGATCCCAGGATAAGAAGTAGTGACGTAATTTTCAAATTCTTTTTGACGTAACTCTTGTTTTGTATTTAAGTTCGTATTAACTTTTTCAATTTGTTCTTGAAATGATGCTTCATCAGCAATAAATTGATTCGCTTGATCGCCAATACGCTCAATTGATATGTTTTCAATAATATCACCCTGCTCGATTGAGTTAACAACACTCATGCCTTCAGAAACAAGACCAAAAACACTATGCTTTCCATCCAGCCAAGGCGTTGGAACATGGGTAATAAAAAATTGTGAACCATTTGTATTAGGCCCTGAGTTGGCCATAGATAGAACACCAGGCTGGTCATGTTTCAAGTCACTAAATTCGTCAAAAAACTGATAACCTGGACCACCTCTGCCATCTCCCTGTGGGTCACCACCTTGAATCATAAAGTTGTCGATAACTCGGTGAAATTTTATGCCATCATAAAAAGGTATGCCGAGATCTTTGTTGCTTTTCTTACTGCCCTCCGAGAGCGCTATAAAGTTAATTACAGTAAGCGGCGCCTTTTCATAAGCTAATTCAACAATAATTTCACCCTTATTAGTTTTTATGAGGGCATAAATACCATCATCAAGAGCGGAAAATGAGAGTGCAGAAAACAATAAAGAAAAAATAATTAAAAATACTCTCATAATAACCCTAAAAAGAAAATCAATAATGATACCCAAAATCATTATTATAGTAGTATTGATAAGTTAAAATAAGTTCGCTGTGATTTGGGGTCAAGACAACTATTATAAAGTTGTTTTTAGTATGATTATTTAAGTTGGGGATAGTATGTCTTTATTAATTACTGATGAATGCATTAATTGTGATGTTTGTGTACCAGAATGCCCGAATGAAGCAATCTATATGGGTGAAGAAATCTATGAGATTGATGGTGATCTTTGTACAGAATGTGTTGGTCATTTTGATACCCCACAATGTGTAGAAGTATGCCCAGTAGACTGCTGCCTTCCTGACCCTGACAGGGTTGAGACTGAAGAAGAGTTGTTAGCAAAAATTAAAGACTAGCTAAACTTTCTTTTTTTGTAATGTGTCTTTAAGTGCGGACAATAAAAGTTCAATATTTTTCTTTCTTGAAGTGTGCCCCATTAATCCAATTCTCCATATCTTGCCTTCAAGTGGACCCAGACCAGCTCCAATGTCAATGTTATAGTTCTTTAGCAACGAAGAGCGAACACCTAAGTCATCTTGATCTTGAGGAATTAGTACACTATTCAGTTGAGGCAGCCTACTAGCTTCGTCGACTAAATAATTAATTCCTAGGTTATTAAGACCATCCCTTAGGAGTATGTGGTTTTGTTGGTGTCGACTCCAAGAATTTTCGATTCCTTCCTCAGATAACATCACCAAGGATTCATGCAGACCATACAAGGTATTGACTGGTGCGGTGTGATGATATGCTCGCTTTGAGCCTTTACCCCAATAACCCATCACCAAATTGAGATCTAGAAACCAACTTGTTACTGGTGTCTTTCGATTGGTTAACTTTTCAATTGCTCTTTCGCTAAAACTAACGGGAGATAACCCAGGCATTGCTGACAAGCACTTCTGAGAACCTGAATAGATGGCATCTATTCCCCATTCATCAACCCTTAATTCTGAGCCTGCCAATGAAGTTACGGCGTCAACGATATTGATGCAGCCGTATTGATTGGCAATCTGACATAGGGTTTTAGCATCAGAGAGTGCTCCTGTTGAAGTTTCTGCATGAACAAATGCGACAATTTTAGTGTCAGGGTTATCAACTAACGCTTGCTCAACTTTTTCAGGACTAACAGCAGTACCCCATTCATCCTCAACGACAACTGCCTCACCACCAAGACGAGTGACATTCTCTTTCATTCGTAGTCCAAAAACACCATTGATACAAACGATAACTTTGTCACCCGGCTCCACCAGGTTTACAAAGCATGTTTCCATGCCAGCTGATCCAGGAGCGGAGACAGGCATAGTCAGTGCATTTTCAGTCTTGAATGCATATTTCAGCATTTCTTTAACTTCATCCATCATGTCAACAAAGGCAGGGTCTAGATGTCCTATTGTTGGTCTAGCCATGGCATCTAGAATTCTGGGGTGAACAACTGAAGGACCTGGACCCATAAGTGTTCTGGTTGGTGGAGTAAATGATTTCATATTAATCTTTTATTTGCTATAAATATTTTGTTGGTAAGACCAATTTGCCACTTTAAAGCAAATTAGAACACTTTATAATGTGTCTAGCTGCAAACATTATCTTAGATATTTAATCAGTCGTAACTAATTAAATTCATAACTGCTTGAATTCAACTAACTGGAGTATTTTAACCATTTAATATTGCAAGTTTATGTCAATCTTAAATCAATTAAAACGAGCTTTACCAAAAAATACCGTTATCTCTGGTACAGAAAATACTCGTCCATTTGAATGTGATGGCCTTAGTGTTTATAAGCAAGAACCACTTGCGGTGGTTTTACCAAACAATATTGATCAAATTAAGAAGGTATTGGAGATTTGTCGAAAAAAAAATACACCCATTGTAACTAGAGGTGCAGGAACAGGCCTTTCAGGAGGTGCAACGCCACTCGAAGGCTCTGTAGTCTTAGGACTTTCAAAGCTTACCCGAATTATTTCAATTGACGAGGAAAAAAAAATTGCAGTTGTGGAGCCAGGGGTTCGCAATTCAGCAATCAGCGAAGCAGCTGAAGAGTTTGATCTATATTATGCGCCCGACCCATCTTCTCAAATCGCTTGCACTATTGGAGGTAATGTTGCTGAGAACTCTGGTGGCGTTCACTGCCTAAAGTATGGTCTGACAGTACAAAATGTGGAGGCAATCAAAATGCTGACCATTGATGGTGAAGAGTTATTATTAACTCGACAAGATGAAGGTATTGGCTTACTGGCATTAATGAACGGATCAGAAGGTTTACTAGGCGTGATAACAGAGATTACTGTGAAGCTGACCCCCAAACCTGAACTTGCTAGACTAGTTATGGCTGGCTTTAGTAGTGTTAGGGATTGTGCCGATACAGTGGCTGAAATTATAAAGAACGGAATCATACCTTCTGGTCTCGAGATGATGGATAAATTTGCAATAGAGGCTTCCGAAGCCTTTGCACATCCAGGCTACCCTTTAGATGCTAAAGCGCTTCTCCTTTGCGAACTTGATGGAGACATAGATTCGGTAAATGAAGATCTGGATAAGGTTCTCGGCTTGCTTTCGCATGCGACCACTACAAGGGTCTCAGAAAATGAAGATGAGCGTTTACTTTTTTGGAAGGGACGCAAGGCAGCTTTCCCTTCTGTAGGAAGGCTATCTCCAGATTATTATTGTATGGATGGAACCATACCTAAGCGCCATTTAGCTACAGTACTTGAAAAAATAAGTGAACTATCAACGCATTATAAACTGCGTGTAGCCAACGTTTTTCATGCAGGTGATGGTAATCTTCATCCTCTCATAATGTATAACTTAGGTCGACCTGGAGAACTCGAGAAGACTGAAGCTTTCGGTATGGATATACTGAAACTCTGTGTTGAAATGGGAGGTTCGATTACAGGGGAGCATGGTGTTGGTATTGAAAAACTAGATGCTATGTGCCATCAATATAGCAGTGCAGAACTGGATGTTTTTCATCAAATCAAGAACGTCTTTGACCCAAATTCATTGCTCAATCCCGGAAAAGCCGTACCGACTCTTCATCGCTGTGCCGAGCTGGGAAATATGCATGTTCATCATGGTGAACTCGCTCACCCTGAGTTGGAGCGATTTTGATCATGAGTTCGATTGCAGAATTACAAAAACAAGTTAGAGAAGGCAAGGATCTTAGAATTACAGGCGATGCAGATAATACAGACAAGGAGTATGTCAATATATCATCGTATTCGGGGGTAGTCGAATACTTTCCTGAAGAATTAGTCATTACCCTTAAAGCAGGAACGACAATCCAGGAAATCAGCAATACCCTGGCTGCTTATGGACAAGCATTACCTTTTTTCACTGACAGCCTTGAAAAAACAATTGGAGCTTTATATGCAACGTCAGGACCTGAATTTTCCGATAGCGTACTCGGTGTTCAAATCATTAATGGCAAGGGCGAATTGTTAAATTTTGGAGGACAGGTGATGAAAAACGTTGCTGGATATGATGTCTCCAAGCTCTTGGTTGGATCTATGGGTCGTTTGGCTTTAGTGACTCAGATTAGCTTGAAAATCCTGCCTAAAAAAATAGCAGAACAGTATCAACTAAGGCCACCACCAAAGCAAAAATTGTCAGAAATAAGTCTAAATTTTGAAAGCAAACTCAAAAAAGTTTTTGACCCTTATGGGGTCTTTATCTGATGCATGTTGAACTAAACCAGTTATCAATCTCAAAGCTTGACAATGAGAAAGCAAGCCAGATTATAGAGGCATGTGTACACTGTGGTTTTTGTTTGGCTACGTGTCCAACCTACCAGTTGATCGGTGACGAGCTTGATTCTCCAAGAGGGCGCATTTATCTTATAAAGTCGGCACTCGAGAATAATCAATTCAGCACCTCATCTCTTAAACATCTTGATAGATGTCTTACATGTCGATCTTGTGAGACCACCTGTCCTTCCGGCGTAGAGTATGGTCAATTACTTGAAATTGGTCGAGAATTTATGGAAAGTAAGCGCACAAAACTGCAAACAATTTATCGATTCTTTGTCCGCAAGCTACTTTTAACGCCTTTGTTGTTTAAATCGGTGGGCTATTTTGTTAGACATTCGTCTATCGCAACAAAATCAATAAAGCCTCAAAATGTAGAGTCAACAGTCTTGTTGCTTGGTGGTTGCGTTCAACCAACGTTAGCGCCAAATATCAACCATAGCATAAAAAACATTTTAGCTAAATTGAATGTCAACGTTATTGAAAGCCCACAACGAGAGTGTTGTGGAGCGCTCGACCAACATCTAGCAGCCTCAAAGGATGCTTTGAATAAAGTGAAACGGAATATCGACTTATGGAGTGCACAACTCAACTCAGGTGTCACGGTAATTATATCCAGTGCCAGCGGTTGTGGCGTAATGGTTAAGGATTACCCGGCCTTGTTTGAAAAAACTGACCCTTATTATGAGAAGGCAGAGTTTGTTTCTTCAAAAACCCAGGACATTGCAGAGTACCTGGCCAGCAAAGACCTGACTGGACTGCGTTTATCGGAATCAAACATCTCTTACCACGAACCTTGTACATTGCAGCATGGACAGAAATTAGGTGGACTCGTTGAATCTATTCTTGCACAATTTGGTTATGACAAAAAACCAATCAAGGATTCGCATATCTGTTGCGGTTCTGCAGGCACGTACTCGATCTTTGAAGCTGAAATATCGAATCAATTAAAAGAGAAAAAACTAAAAAACCTGAAGGCTTCAAATCCTGAGATGATTGTCACTAGTAACATTGGCTGCTTAATGCATCTTCAAAAAGGAAACTCAATCCCTGTCAAACATTGGGTTGAATTACTGGATGGCTAGAAGAAGAAAAGTTAAAAGTAAGGTTTATGAATTGAATATAGAATCCTTGTCTCATGAAGGTAGAGGCATTTCACACCATGACAACAAAATTATTTTTACGCGTGGTGCTTTACCAGGAGAAAGAGTTATTGCTTCTCGTTCACTTTCTCGTGCTAAGTATGAAGAGGCAGATATAGTGGAAATTCTTCAATCATCTCCAGACAGAATTGAGGCGAAGTGCGCTGTTTATGGTATTTGTGGTGGTTGCTCTTTTCAACATCTTTCAAGTCAGGATCAAATAAGTGCAAAGCAGGGCTGGCTTCAAAGCGCTTTTATGGGTCAGGCAAAAGCATTACCAAAAGAATGGCTCGATCCTCTGCAGGTTGAAGGCTGGGGATATAGGCGTAAAGCAAGACTAGGTGTTCGCTACGTCAATAAAAAAGACAAGGTATTGGTCGGCTTTAGAGAAAGAAAGTCTTCTTTTATTACGGTAATGGAGCGTTGTGAAGTACTACACCCTTTGCTTGGTGACAATCTTGAATTGTTGGGCGAATGTATTGAAAAGCTAAGTGTCAAGTTTCATGTGCCTCAAATAGAAGTTGCTATTGCAGAGTTAGACACCATTTTGATCTTAAGACATCTTCAATCCTTAACTAGAGAAGATGAAATTATTCTTCAAGAATATGGCGAAAAATTAAAAGTCACTTGGTACACCCAGAGTGGTGGTCTGGAAACCGTTAAACCACTTAATGAAGCTGTATCACTGAATTATTCCTTGCCTGATCACGATATAAAAATGTCATTTCTACCTGCCGATTTCACTCAGGTTAATTTTGAACTTAATCAAAAAATGATTAATCTAGCGCTACAATTGTTAGATCTAAACAAGGAAGATGAAGTAATAGATCTTTTTTGCGGTCTAGGTAACTTCACATTGCCAATTTCACGCTATGTTAAAACAGTTGTCGGTATAGAAGGCGACAGTGGCCTTGTCGAGAGAGCGAAAGAGAATGCCAGTCAGAATGGGGTGTCCAATGCATCTTTTTATAAAGCTGACCTATTTGAGGATGTCTCTGGCTTTGAATGGTTTCGAGGCAAGAAATATAGCAAAGCCTTAATAGATCCAGCCAGGAGTGGTGCCATTGAAATTGTTGAATTGCTGCCAAGACTGGATGTAGAAAGGTTGGTTTATGTATCATGTAATCCGTCGACCCTAGCAAGAGATACTGCACGTTTAATTGATTTAGGGTTTACACTTAGCAGTGCGGGAGTAATGGACATGTTTCCCCAGACTGCACACGTTGAGTCGATTGCACTTTTTTTAAAGAAATAGTTAAATTCTTTACCAAGACCAAGATGCATAAAGAATTATAATGGTATTTGTTACTGTTTTATGACAGGGAAGAAATGAGTTATAAGCGAAATTTATTACCAAAAATGGCCGTCGAAAAGCTTCAAAATAATCCGCAGGCGTTGTTTGTTGATGTTAGAAGTAAAGCTGAATATAAGTATGTTGGTTATCCAGAAAACTCAATCCTGATTCCATGGATAGATGATCCAGACTGGGAGCCAAATCCAGTGGCATTTTCTGATTCAGTGATGCAAGAGCTTGATGGACGTGAAAATTTACTTAATACTGAAATTATTTTGATTTGTAGAAGCGGTTACCGTTCCAATGAAGCGCTCAAGTGCCTCGAAAATAAGGGTTTTACTCAAGTCTCACATGTTGCTAGCGGTTTTGAGGGTGACTTGGATGAAAATGATCATCGTGGCAACTTGAATGGCTGGCGACATGACGGTATGCCATGGTCACAAAGCTAAGCAAGCTCTAAATTGGCATACGAACTAATCAACCACTTCGTGCCAACCTTTTGAAATTTTATTTGTAGTCGCATTGAATCTCCGCTTCCTTCACAATTAACGACTGTACCTAAACCGAATTTTGCATGTTTAACGACCTGTCCTATTGAGTACATTGAACTATTAGATGAAGTCATTTTTGTATAGTGAGATTGATTGTCTTTAGGATTTCTCATATTAACACCACTGCTTGAATTTTTTATATAGTTCAAATAATTTATAGGTATTTCATCTAGAAATCTTGAAGCCATTGAGTAGAATGAATTTCCATGAATAAAACGTTTGCTGGCATATGAGAGTGTGAGTGTATTCATAGCTCGAGTCATACCGACATAGCAGAGGCGTCTTTCTTCATCAAGAAGATGAGGTTCATCTTTGCTTTGTCTTGAGGGGAACAAGTCTTCCTCCAGGCCTACCAAAAAGACTACCGGAAATTCCAATCCTTTTGCGGAATGAACGGTCATTAGTTGGACACAATTTTGATTACTTTGATTGGACTCACCACTAGAGTCAAGTGTTGCGAGAGCTATAAAGCCTTGAGTTTCATTCATTTCATTATCTTCTTCATGAACATACTGCGTCGCTGCAGTTACAAGTTCATCAAGGTTTTCACGCTTACTGCCTGCCTTGTCAGTCTTGTCATTGGCATAGTGAGCCATCAATTCAGATTGTATAAGAATAGAGTCAACTTTCTCACTAAGAGTGAGGTGTTTTGAACTATCACTAATTGCTTCAATTAAATTGATAAAGGCTTGTAAAGCATTTGATGCTCTTGCTGGAAGACTATTGACAATAGCAATAGATGACTGAAATAGATCGGTATGGTTTTCAGTTGCGTGAGATCTAATTTTTTCAATAGTTGATAGTCCGATTCCCCGTGTTGGGAAGTTGACAATTCTCTCAAAGGCTATATTGTCTGATCTGTTTTCAATAAGACGAACATAACCCATCGCATCTTTAATTTCAGCTCGCTCAAAAAACCGCAAGCCTCCATAGATCCTATAATTGAGATTTCGTTTAATAAGGGATTCTTCGAAAACACGTGACTGCGCGTTTGAGCGATAAAGGATGGCGCATTCACTTAGATTCCTTCCTTGATTAAATTGATTTTCCACTTCACTAACAACATATTGTGCTTCTTCTGTTTCAGTCCTTGCATTAAAAACATTGATGAGCTCTCCATCTCCTGACTTAGTCCAGAGGGATTTTTCAAGTCTGTTTTTATTATTTGCAATTACCGCGTTCGATGCGCTTAAGATGTTTCCGGTTGATCGATAATTTTGCTCAAGCTTTATAACTTGAATTGGCTTGAAGTCATTTTCTATTTTTTGGATGTTTTCAATTCTTGCGCCTCTCCACCCATAAATAGATTGGTCGTCATCGCCAACACAAAAAATATGATTTTGCTGAGTATGCAGTAATTTGATCCATTGATATTGGATTCGATTGGTGTCTTGGAATTCGTCAACTAGAATATGCCGAAACTTTTTTTGATAATGATCTAAAAGAGATTGGTTGTTTTTTAAGAGTTCATAACTTTTAACTAAAAGGCCTGCAAAATCAACCAAGTCATTGGTCTGACAGTGTTTTTCGTAAAAATCAAAAATCTTAGCACTCTGCTTTACAAAATAGTTGTGCTCTGCATCAATTTGATGGGGCAAAATACCTTCATCTTTCTGTTGATTAATAAACCACTGTACTTTTTTTATCGGAAACTTTGTTTCATCAACTCCGTTTTCCTTCATCAATCGTTTGACGATTCGAAACTGATCTTGCGCATCTAGAATTTGAAATGTGGGTGAAAGATTTGCTTCTACAGGGTGAGTTCTAAGAAGCCTATGAGCGAGTGAATGAAACGTTCCAACCCACATCCTGCCAATTGGTCGTCTTAGTAGTTCGCTCAATCGCTCTTTCATTTCATTTGCAGCCTTGTTGGTAAAAGTAACTGCAAGTATGTCGTCAACATGATGGTTCTTTGTTGACACTAAATAATGAATTCTATGAGTTAAAACCCGTGTTTTACCGCTACCAGCACCAGCCAGGATTAAGGCGTTGACATCTTCTTCCAAAGCAACCGATTGCTGCTGTTTCTCGTTTAATTCATCAGCCATTGATGGTGAAATCATAATGAAGAGTCTAAGAGAGTGGTGAAATATATTTGTTTAGATCATCTATGGTTATTTCACCCATAAAGGTCTGCAACAACTCTCCTTCAGGGCTATATATCTGTGTAGTAGGCATACCTACAATTTCTCCAAAATTTGAAAATTCGGAGTCATTATTTTCGTTGTAGAGCACCAAAGGATAATTAATAGAAAAGCGTTCAATAAATTCATCAATTATAGGAAAATTTACTGGCTCATAATCCAGTCCTAGTATCTCCACATGGTTAGAATTTGCATTATAGAATTCAACCAATGCAGGAATCTCCTTTAAACAAGGAGTACACCAAGTAGCCCAAAAATTAACCACCAAGTATTTGCCACGAGTATTTTTTTCTGTAAATATATTGCCTTTTGTATCAGTCAGCTCAAATGAAAGTTGTGGTTGAGTTTCATACCACGGCATTAAAGGTTTTGCCCAATTTACTATGTCCGTAAGACTAAGAGCTTGGCTTGTATGAATAGGAGATATTAGCAAGAGTATAATAAGTATTTTTTTCATGAATTAGATCAATGATAGCTAAGATTTATCACAACACACGCTGCTCTAAATCTAGAGCAGCATTGGCCATTTTAGAGCAAAACAATGTAGAGTTTGAAATTGTTAACTACCTCGAAAATCCTCCAAGTGAGTCAGAACTCAGATCGGTTTTGAAAGATTTAGGGATTGGTGCACGTGATTTAATTAGAAAAGGGGAGTCGGCATACAAAGATTTACAGTTATCGAATAAGTCTTTAACTGAAGATGAGTTGATAAAAGCGATGCTCAACCATCCAATTTTAATTGAACGTCCGATTGTAAGGACAACCAAAGGTGTAGTGATTGGCAGGCCACCAGAAAACGTTCAAAGCATTCTTTAATAGCTTTTACTACTCTCTATGGTAAGGGTGATTGGTTAGTAACGTGTGAGCACGATAGAGTTGTTCTATAACTAATAGTCTTGCAATAGAATGAGTCATGGTCAGGTTAGAGAGTCCCCAAATGTAATGGCACTGTTGTTTCAGTTCCGATGACAAGCCGTCAGCACCCCCAATAATAAGTGCAACATTATCGCCATGAAGTTGCCAGGTTTTCATTGACTTAGCAATCATGCGACTGGATTGTTGTTTGCCCAGCTCATCGAAGGCTATAAGTATCGTTGATCCTTTAGCGGCTTCAAGAAGCATATTGCCTTCAAGAGTTTTTATTTTATCAATGTTATTTGTCTTACGATTCTGAGCTTCCAAACTGGTAAGAGTGAAATTATAATTACTTGGAAGTTGTTTTTGATAATGATTAATACCTAAATTTAGCCACTCTGGCATTTTTTTGCCAACGGCGATAAGTTTAATTTTCATCTTCCTCGACTGACCATAGTTTCTCTAACTTATAGAATGCTCTTGTTTTTTCAGTCATGACATGCACTATCACTTCGCCTAGGTCTATTAGAACCCATTCGCTAAATTCTGAACCCTCAATACCTAATACCATCATATTAAGCCTTTTAGCTTCAATTTTAATATTGTTAGCAATACCCCTTACGTGCTGAATTGATCTACCTGTAGCAACGATAATGGCTTCCATATCAACGCTTTGCTCTAAAACATTAAGGGTAACAATTTCCTCCCCTTTGAGCTCATCGATTACATCAACGACAACTTTTACTTGCTCATCAAGATTCATGTAATCTCAGGTAACTAATAACGGATTTAGGTAGCAAATCGTTAAGATTTTGATTGGCGGCAATTCTACTTCGAATATCGCTTGATGATATGTTTATCTTAGGGCAATTGGAAAAATACAACAAGCCATTTGACTCTAATTTAAGTTGTTGAACCTCTTTGGTGGTTTGAAAGGAGCCTAGAGGGCTATCAATCAAATCGAACCCTTGCCTTTGAAGAATAACCATATGGACCAGTTTGGAAAATTCTTGCCAATCTTTCCAGGTTTTAATTTTCAGATAGCTATCCATTCCGATAATTAAACAGATTGGCTCATCTTTATAAATCCGCTTTAATTCTCGAAGTGTATCAATCATGTATGAGCCTCCACCACGACTTATTTCACGAGAGTCAATCTCAAGAGTAGAAAAATTGTCTATTGCAAGATTGAGCATTTTAAGGCGGTCATTGGAGGAGTATTTCAGCCCAACTTTGTGAACAGGTTCACAGCATGGCAACAAAAACAAGTGATCTAAGTGAAGCTCGGTTTTGAGTGACGTTGCAGTTTTAAGATGTCCCAAATGAACAGGATCAAAGGAGCCTCCATAAATACCTATCATAGCAAGGCGTTTACCTCTTCAAGGGTCATCGGTGACATTGGATAAGTTCGGGTAGAGTCATGAACATGCATGCGATAACGAACAAATGTTTCTTCATCCTCAATCAACAAAAATGGATTTGCTCTTTTCTGCTCAGCAAGTGTTGTGGTAATCTCTGAACCGTAGTTGTGGCCACATAGAAGATGAATATCATCAGGGACCTGGGTTTTTAATTTGTTCAGTGAATGAAACAATTTAACTGGGTTAGAACCGGCCAGACTGCAAATACCGACACCATAGACGAATAAAGTATCACCAGCAATAAGGTGTTCGTCCAAAAGATAACAAATACCACCGGCAGTATGACCCGGTGTTTCAATGATCTGTACCTCAACCTCACCGAGCTTTATGGTTTCTCCATCGGAAACCGTGTGAACTGTGTTTTCAATGTTTAGGTAGGGTATTTCATTGACGCCAGCAGTAATTTTTGCACCTGTTTTGCTGGCAACTTCATCGACAGCGTTGGTATGGTCGCCATGCCAATGTGTTATCCAGATATCAGTAAGTGTGTAGCCCTTATCTTGAATCTTTTTCAGAAAGAGATCTGGCTCCCAAGCTGGATCTACGATTGCACACTGCTTTGTTGCCTTATCAAAAATGAAATGAATAGAATTTTCATAGGCTCCAATGTGATAGAGTACTTCGATCGAGTAACGATTACTATTGTATATTCTCTCCATAAGGATAATATTTTACCAATTTTGACTTGACTGAAATGAGATACAGATTATAATTTACGTTTTTGCTAAATAACCCAGTTATTGGGGCTATAGCTCAGCTGGGAGAGCGCAACACTGGCAGTGTTGAGGTCGGCGGTTCGAACCCGCCTAGCTCCACCAAGCAAA
>Ga0208765_1000306_pt1 | contig 32306 bp, 25 predicted proteins | sample ETNtaG_2_FD_185783 | JGI IMG/M metagenome (GOLD analysis project Ga0208765, IMG submission 185783) | Marine microbial and viral communities from oxygen minimum zone, Eastern Pacific Ocean - ETNP201406SV203 (SPAdes) (version 2) | ecosystem: Environmental > Aquatic > Marine > Oceanic ...
GACTGAAACCACTCCGAGTTTACGCTCAAGCGTGTCACTGAACAACTCGATTGGCTTGTATACAAAATCGATCAATGCGGATGGTTTAATCGGTTGCATGAATCGCTCGGCTCTGAATATAGCATAAGATACTACGTATCTTAATATCCAAACTATGGTGCTTTTGCAATAACCTTCATTTCCACCGCGATGGGTGTTGGTAACGCCTGAATGGCCAGCGTCGTCCGCGTGGCCTGAATTTCTTCGAAATGATTGGCATAGATTTTGTTGTAACCTTCGAAATCACGCTTCATATCAACTAGGAACGTGGTGACATCGATGATATTCTCCAATTCTGCATCACAGGCTTCAAGGATGATTCTGATGTTTTCGATACAGGCTTCAGTCTGAGCCTCGATATCATATTCCAGAGGGTTTCCATCTTCATCTTCAATCGGCCCACCGGGGATTTTGTTATCCTCTGGACTTCGCGGCCCAACACCGGAGATGAACAGTAAATTCCCCATTCTTCGGGCATGGGGGTATGCACCGACTGCACTGGGTGCATTTTCGGCCACAATCGCCCCATCCTTACTCATCATTTTTCCCATCGTCTTCTTGGCAACTATTGATGCTGCAACACCACCCACTGGGCCAGCAATTGCCGTTCCAGCGGCAGCACTAATCGCTCCACTAGCATGGGAAATTACCGATGACCCATATTCGTCATAGAGATCATCAATCACTTCGACAGGATTTCTCCAACCCTCATCTTCTTCATCTTCGCTAGCCGGCCTTTCGGCCTCATCTAAAGGGCCATCCACGCCCCCGGGGGCTTGCATATCACCAGTGCCGCTAACGAGGACATTTCGATCCCCTCGATATATTTCCACATCATCTTCGTCGAATTCCTTGTCCCCTACAGAACCCTTTGCAGGCGTGAGTTGAATCACCGCACCACCACTGCCATGCAGTGCTGCATAGGCGAGTACTTCACCGTCGTAGTTGTTGTGTTGGCCCATGGTTGCAGCCATCCACCAAGCGGGCTTGTAGGCCACAACTTTCTGGACGCGAATCTGTCCGTGAATGTCACGACTGAGTTGACTGAGATCCTCCAACCGACCATCCGCAAAGAACTCGAGAATCTTCCGATTCCATTCCTCATCCTTCGCTGAGTGGATGCGATCATCCTCGGGTTCGACGTGTTTGGTGAACATGCGATTGGAAAGGCTGGACACGGTAACGATGACCGCCTTCTTTCCTTGAGCTATCAACGCGTCTCGGGCCGCTTTGCCCAGAACGATGGTCTCAGCCCGATTAGCATACATATTGCTTGAGACAATACATGCCGGGATTCTGTTGCCAGGGTTGAGCAGACTCAGCGCGACAACAGACCCAGTGTCAATGGGAAACCCATGGTAGGCAACGGTTCGAGCGTGCAACCCTCTGGCCTCCGCCGCATCTCTGTAGGCGTTTCCAAATTCCGAATCCATTCGGAATTTGTAGGGCATCGAGCCGAGGAAATGGAAATCATCGTCCACATGGACCCATTCGGGCTCAGGTTGGACTTGGAATTGATGCCCGACAATGCTTGGCCATGTGGTTGAATAGACGATGATGACATCCGCCTCACTCTCTTCAATCCGTTTTCGACATTCGTCGTATGCTGCTCTTAGTTCACCCCAGCCCTTGTTCTGGTCGGGTGCAAGCAATGGTTGTGGGTGGGGCGGGACATAGAGTCCGAATAGGACAGGATCATCACTCACAGAACCACCTCTCTACTCTCTTCACTGGGATCCCAGCAAGCCACAACGTTGCCAGTTCCGATTACGGATTGGTAACCATAAATTTCAGCAGGATAATTCGGCATCCCCATCGCAGCCATCATCCACGTCAACCCGCCTGCCTCAGTTTCCGCAATCGTCTGTTCGGTAAATTCGGGCATCAAATCGATGACCTGCTGCATATCCCCTTGCCGCATGAGTTCAATCAATCGCATATCCCAGACATATTGACTGTGATTGTAGATGTGTTCCCGACTCATATCTTCGGGCAATGGCGCCTCAGTGGTGAAATGGCGATGAGAGAGGCTGTGGCTGGAGACAAGGACGACCCGTTTTCCACTTTCTTCAATCGCCTTTCGACAGGCCTTCCCAAGTGCAGTGGCTTGTTCATTCATGACTTCGACCGAGTAGTAATGCCGATTTCGGTTGCTACTGATGGTCACCAATGGTTTGTCCCATTCTGGATTCAAAAGATGACATGAAGTGATTGTCCCATAGTCAACTCGGAAATCTGGATTCCGCATCATCTTCGTGATGATACCCGCTTCACTGGCGATTTCACACATCTTTTCTGAGAGTTCCAAATCCACTTTCAGATCGTAGTGAAAGCGGAACAGATTCGGGAAGATTGGATCTACACTCAGAGATTTGAATGAATCGCATCCCAAGAAATGTGTTCCAATATACGTCTGCCAATGAGGGGTGAAAATGACGATGGCATCATAGTCGACGTTCTTCAGTTTTCGAGCCAACCGTGCATATCCCCATCGCAGTGTCTCCCAACCACCTTCACTGATTGGTTCGTTCTCATCGGGATTTTCAGCATAGACCAGATGAGGGGGGTGGGGGGCAAGGCACCCGAGAACAATCTCGCCCTTTGTCATCGCGCCTTCCAAAGGAAGGCGGCATTTGAAACAATGCCCGCGGCAATCGTCATAGGATTGCAACCTAGCCTCGGGTCGATGAAGTGGGAGAATCCACCCCTCGCCCTTTTCGCGATTCCCCCTCTGATTGGATTGATTTCATCGTTTATTGGCTTCCAATCTGCTTCACAAATTGAGATTGAAGATAAGTTGTTATCTGATCTTTCCCCCCTGTATTTTTCTTGGTTTACATTGCTGATTCTCAGTTCGGTTCTGATGTTTCGGATTCCAAAGGAGTGGGGCGATCCGAAAGAAATGCGATATGGGGTTATGGCGGGTGTTTTTGTGGTTTTTTTACCAAATGTGTGTGGTTTGGCCTTGATGCTCTGCTCATTTTGGTTCCTGGTTGTCGTAACCGGTTGGGTTTTCGTATCGACATACCAATGGAAATACGAGGTCCAACCGTTCAGAACCGGCTTATGGTTGGGTGTTGGTGGATTGACCGGGATGTACATGGGCGCTTGGGCCATGTGGGCCATGCTCAATGTTTGACGCAGATGTTGATGGCCTCGGAGAAGAAGCCGAGACTCCATTGTCCCCCCTCCCGTCCAACACCACTATTTTTCACGCCTCCAAAAGGAACGCGTAAATCACGGTGCAACCAACAATTCACCCATACCATGCCTGAGTCGATTCGTTCGGCCATCTTACTTCCAGCCTCTGTGTCAGCGGTCCAGATTGAACCCGCCAATCCGTAATCGGTCATGTTTGCAATTTCGATTGCCTCTTCATCATCAGAAAAGGGATGCAGTGTTACGACAGGCCCAAAAATTTCCTCTGTGGCACAGCGACTGTCAGGTGCAAGCCCATCGATGACGGTTGGAGACACCCAATACCCGTTATCAAATGCTTCTGGAATTCCAACAGGAGGACCCCCTCCACACAGAATGGTGCCACCCTCATCTTCAGCTAGGTCGATGTAGGAGAGAACTTTGTTCTGATGATCTTCTGAAATCAATGCTCCCAATTCGGTCTCTTCATCGGAAGGGTCTCCAACGACCATATTGGATACAGCCTCGAGGAAAGCCCCAACGAAGGAATCGTAAATTGATTCATGAATAAGAATCCGTGAACCGCACAGGCACACTTGCCCCTGATTTAGGAAGGATGCACGAACAATGCCTGGCATCATGTTGGCGATATCAACATCGGCGCGCACGATTGTTGCATTCTTTCCGCCGAGTTCTAAACTCAATTTCTTAAATCCAGAGGAGGCGGATTTGGCCACTTCACGACCGGTGGCAGTTCCACCTGTAAAAGAAATGAGATTCACATCGGGATGGGATGTCAACGGTGCTCCAGCATCCAACCCATTGCCATGGACTAGATTGAAGACGCCTGCGGGCAACTTCACAGCCTCCATGACTTCGGCCAGTAACGAGGCAGTCATCGGCGTGAGTTCAGAGGGTTTGGCCACCACTGTATTGCCCATCAACAGGGCTGGTGCTACCTTCCATGACAACAGATACAGAGGCAAATTCCACGGCGTGATGAGGCCAGCCACGCCTACTGGCTTGTACACCACTCGATTTGTTGCATCCTTCATCTCAAAAATTTCTGATTCAAATTCACGACCTTGTTCAGCAAAGAAGCGGAAATTTGCGACGGAGCGAGATGCATCGACACTTCTTGCTAGAGTGATTGGTTTGCCCGTATCTAGACTCTCAAGTTGAGCCACTTCTTCCGCGCGCTCTTCAAGTTCCTCGGCAATTTTTTCCAACCAACCCGCCCGCTCTGCGATACTGAGGGCAGCCCAATCGTCAGCAGCATTCAGCGCCGCTTCAACAGCCGCATCAATATCTTCACTGGATGAACATGGAATGCTAGCGATGTGTTCTCCAGTAGCAGGGGCATAATCGTCAATCCAATGTTCACAATTTGCGAATCGCCACTCTCCATTGATGTAATTGGACAGTTCGACCCCCGGCATAGGAATATCACTCATGGCTACCTTCTCCAGCGAAAGGATTGGAATACTTGCGCCAATCGTAGTACCAGCGATCCGAATTTGGATCCCACTCATCCCATGTGACGACCTGCTCTAACTTTTCTAGCCGGTCAGGGGGCACCACACCGGGGACGATGAAGGCCTTTTGACGATGCAAGGGATACGGATTTCTCAGTTCAAATCCAAGGACCCCGAGAACAGCACGGGCAACATACCAGGTGGCCTGAGAATTCCAGCCATGCGCAATTTTCACAACGATGCCAAGACCTTGTGGAAAATCTTCGTGGATGATGGAAAGACCTAGGAGTCCATCAGCACCTTCCTTAGCTAGAACCATCCCATTTCCAGCCTTGAGGGCTGTAGAATCTAATCGATTAAATCCACCAATCAAATCGGGATATTTGCACATGGAATCCCAAATCCAATCCTCGTCCTTGTCTCGGGCCAGACCCGCGAACATTACGGCCAATTCGTTAACAGTATTCGAGACGGTGGGCAAACCACAACCATCCTTCGAGACACGTTTGGGCTCCCAGTGGGGCTCGTCGAGGAGTCCCCGAAGCACGTTGAGGTAGAGAGGAAACCAATCTGATTGTGGTAGAGTGTAACCAGCGCGATTGATGCCCATTAGGCGAAGTGCACGCAGAATAGCCGCATGTTCTCCCGAACAGGTATGGAACCAGCGGCGGGGGCGACGCACCTGCCGTCCGAATTGGATCAGAGGCACATCGAGTGGACACTGCATTAGCCCCCACTCAGATTCGGTCAAGATTGACTGTGCTGCAGCGACGTGTTCTGTATCGCCGTTATGTGAAGAACAAGCGATGGCTTTCTGTTCGTCTGTGAGTTCCGAATCGAGAACATCAACGAAAGTTTTCATCAGCAGCGGTTTCATCATGCTGCGCCCATAGCAGAGAACGTTCCCTCCAAAGGAATGGAACACTTCTGACCCATGTGCCCAAGCGATGGCACCATGGATTGTGTTCTCGCTAACATCATTTCGACGGAAGTCAACTAACGGCTCCCACTCCACATCACGACCTGTAGCGATGCCCTTGGCACCATCTGAGATTGGCGAGGTCGGATAGACAGCGGAACCGGGGCGACCAGGGGCCACCGAAGAGGGTCGATGCTCGGTCATTAGATCTCACTCCCGTTGACGAGGGGTACTACCTTGTCCATGAATGCGCGCATGTCGCGACAGATGCGAGATGAATCGTGACGGAAGAAGTCGAACCACAACATCAGGCGATCATCGGGGTGGAATCGTTCGCGAATTTGAGCGGCTACTTCCGTAGCATTTCCAATCACAGCATTGTTGGTCGCCTTGGCCACTTTGGCCGGATCCAGTGTACCTTCCAATGCCGACCAGTACGACGAAAGGGCACCTTCGGATTCAGTTTTAGCTGCCGCAGTTTTTTCCTCTTCACTCAACCCATCTTCTTCGTTGAGGAAGACCATCACGGTACGCGGCATCATTCTTCGTTCCCATTGTCCATGGTACGCATCTCGCATTCGCTCATGCGTCGCTTCGATAACTTCGGGTTGAGTGATACTGAGATTGAACACCTGAACCGGCATGAAGGTGTTCACATGTTCTTGAAGTGCCGGCTCATGACTACCGATAATCAGATTGACTCCTGAACGATCCCATTCTTGTGGAATTGATTTGATTTCCTCAAATTGATAACGTCGAGGAATATCGATTTCTGCATCATCATTTCCATTAGCAGTCTGAACCGCTTGCCAATCCTCGTCGGAACGGAAATTATCTCGAGTCAAAACGGTTTTTCTAATGTCATCGGAACTGATTGTATCGCCGCGGACTAGACGTAGCATGATTTCCGAGGCCTCCCAGAAAATTTGACCCCGGAGCGCAGGCCAAGCAGCCTCCTCGATGGCGTTGCGCGGAACAATTCCGTAAGGGGATGCCATGAATTGGAAGCGACCAGCGCTGAATCCAAGATTCAGTTTACGAGAATCCCCTCGAACCTCCTGCATTGCGCAGAAATTTCCGATTCTTTCCGCCACTGCAATTGGCCCACCGTTCGCCAATATGGCCAATACCGCACTACCGACTTCGATTCGCTTGGTGTGAGCCATTGTCAGCATGGCTAATTGGAAGAAATCGGTACAGAGTCCGACTTCACCTTCCCAATGTGGGATGACCGGCTTCTTGTTGCACTTCTGCACCTCAGTCGATAGGTGCGCCTGAGCAATCCAAGCTACTCCAAATCCGATTTCATCGGCCACCTCAAGTTGTTCGAGATAGTTGGCATACATGGTTGTCTCATCAGGAGTCGTGCCCGCAGCATCCGGGGTTTGAGAGATGGAGAAGAAAACATCAAATTCCATTCAGCCCCCTCCGTGAATTGCATCAGCTAATTCGTTGAGTCGGTCCTTGATGGGATCTGGCGTGGGTCGCCCTAGTTGCATGAATCCAGTCATCACTTGAGTAAGGTGTTGCAGTTCGAGATCTAGATCCTCCCTCGCTCGAGCCATCTCAGCAAGGCCCCATCGGGCAACGACAGTTCCTTCAAAATCCTCCTCTTCTTCGGCAATTTCCAATGCAGCCTCGTAATGGACGATGGCCGAATCGATGTTGGCCTCAACTGCTTCCAAGTGACCAAGAATAGCTAATCCGTTGACCATTCCCTTCCGGTCCCCTAATTCATCGAGTAGGTCGACACACCGTGCATGAAATTCCTTAGATTGTTCCAAGTCCCCCTCTTCGCGCGCGATTTCACCGAGATTGTAGAGCGTGTTGGCTTGGCCAACCTTGTCTTCAAGTGCCTCCTTCAATGCTAGACTTTGAGCAAAAGCGGATTTGGCAATTGGCATGTCTCCTGATTCTAGTGCATGAATTCCACATTGATTGTTGTAGGAAGAACGCAACCAATCGTCCTCGCTGACTGCCACCAAATCTTCTGCTTCCTCAAGTGCATCCCCATCGTTGGCGATGCGTGCCTTGGTTAGCAGTGCCCATGCGAGTTGATCATTATCTTCGGAATTCTTGGCCAATTGAATCGCGTGCGCAATCAACGCTTCTGCCCGTTCAGGCTGATCGATTTGCAGTGCTATGTCTGCTAGAGTCAGTGCAACTCCTGCATCCATGCCCTCGTCAAATCCTTCACCCTTGGCCATCAGATCTAGCAGGTGATGCGCCTGCTCGGGTGTCAGCGTTTTATCGTCCATTTAATTCCCTCAGATTGAGCGCATTCGTCCACCATCTACGGCCAGACTGACGCCACGAATCCCACCGGATTGGGGTAAGCAAAGGAACGTGATTGCCGAAGCGGTTTCCATCGGGTCGATGAGGCGACCAATCGGAACTTGTGATATCCAAGTATCCTGAATGTCCTCTTTACTACGCCCTGTCTTCTCATGAATAGAAGTCGCTAGTGAGTCCAACCGACTAGTATCGGTGAATCCAGGCAAGACATTGTTGATGGTAACACAAGCGGGCAATTCACGACTGAGCGATTTAGCCCACGAAGCCATGGCGCCACGGAGTGTGTTGGATAGCCCGATGTTGGGAATCGGTTCGCGCACCGAGGTCGAGATGATGTTGACGATGCGGCCCATGCCGGCTTCTTGCATGGCGGGGACGGCCATCTGAGTGATTCGATGGGCTGCATGGAGGTGACGCTTGAATGGTGCATCGAAATCCTCGACTTCATTGTCGAGGAGTGGACCGCCGGGCGGACCTCCTGCGTTGTTGATTAGAATGTGGATGGGCCCAGCGACAAGGATTCCAGCAATCGTCTTCTCGATGGCTGCAGAATCTTCCAGATCCAGTGACATCGAGCGCACACCGGGAATATCTGGCGCGCTTCGACTGAGCGCGATCACATCCGCACCACAGGCGGCCAGCATTTCGGCGGTTGCGCGTCCGATGCCTTTTGAGGCACCACAGACGACAGCTCGCATTCCTTTCAGAGCATCAGTTGCATACGGATTTTCCATTCTTTCACCTCAGTCCACATAGTGTGCATATGTTTGGTCGGCCAACTTCTGGTCCACCACTTCCAGAATCTCTGGAGGAGCGTTGCGGAAGGTAGGCCATGGGCTTTCGCCCTGAGGATGGCGCATCTCTGACCATTTTCCTGCAACATAAGCCATCAGCGCCTCCTTCATTAACACGCCGGCAAGTACCAGCGTCTCGTAGCAGAGGTCCTCGTACGTCATGCCACGTTTGACAGGGAATTCTCGGCGGAGCAGGAGTTCGCCGGTGTCGATGCCGTTGTCACAGAAATGTGTGGTGCTACCGATGGGAATGTCGTGGTAGACTGACCAAGCCGGGCTTGCGGACCCGCGGCAATCGGGCAAAAGTCCCGGATGGGAATTGATGACGCCATCCTTCGGTGTGTCAAGAATCTCTCCTCGAATGATTCGCGTTCCGCCAAAGACAATGAGATCCAAGTCCAAATCGCGAATATGTGGCATTACTTCGTCGGAATTGTGGATTGGGACAGTCACGTGGGCAACATCGAGTTTCTCAACCTGATCGACAATGGTCGGTGCAATTGGATTGCCTTCAATACGCTTGAGGAACTTCTCGCGCTCCTCATCACCAATAGCTGAATCTTCCTCGATGATAATCGCCGGAACGAAGCCCTCCGAGAGCATTTGGCGCAACATCTCGCGCCCATATGGGTGCTCCTTGAGCAAGAGATAGGCAAAGACTGGCGTGTCCTCCATGTTCACCCCGAAGGGGTGGAAGATACCCGTTCTTTTCGGTTCACACTTCTAATCCATTAAGATGGATTTTCGACCAGATAATCGATGTACTCAATCACTTCATCGATTTGCTCATCGGCTAGATCTTTGTAGGATTGGCCGAACTTATGCTTGACACAAATCGCGACATGGGCATACGGATTTCTGCCACTGGGATGGCGGTGGGACGTCGGGAGTTTCCCAACCAATTTATCCCCTGCTTCGCGCATATAGTTCCAGACTTTCTTTGAGTTATCAGGGGTCAATTGTCCACTCCCTACTTTCAGGTAATTTCGACCCAAGGCGATGTGTCACAGGTTCCATCGTAGTAGATGAACCCGAATTCATCTCCTGCAGTAAATTGAATTTCTTCGCAACCAACATCACAGAATCCTACTGGACTCGTAAAGTAGAGGTTCCCGCCCCAGTATGATCCATTTCCAGCATTACCATTGATAATCCAACCTTGACTTTGGGGATTGATTTCTTTAATTGACCCGTCACTCATTTTAATGTCTAGAGAAACCCATATGGTTTGTACTTCTTGAAATTCTTCACTATCTTCAAACCACCCACCTCCACCATTGAGAAGATGCACAGTTACATTCAACGAGTTGTCACTTGCAATTTGTATTGTTGAGAAATCGTAATCATAACCACCATACATTTCGTCATAACCCACACCACATCCACCGAGACTTTCAGTACACCCCGATAGTGGAATCATTGCTGCAACACAGAGCAAGAAAAACGAAATTCGAACACTTGCCATGTCAACGACGTTGGTAGTGTGGTATATTGTTGATTTCATGGGGTGACGCGACTTCGGTCTCTGGGGAAGAGAACCACTTCGCGCACGTTACCCGCGCCAGTGAGAACCATCAGGAGCCGAGCTACACCCAATCCCCAGCCGGCGTGCGGTGGAGCCCCATAGCGGAATCCATCCGTATAGAATGTGAATTCCGCCGGGTCGAGATCCATATCGCGCAGGTTCTGCTCCAGAACCTCAAAGCGATGCTCGCGCTGACCACCGCTTGTCATCTCGTCACGCCCGTAGTTTAGATCGAATCCACGCGACAGTTGCCCGCCTGTCGAACCCTTCTCCGTTTCATCATGGAAGATGTAGAAAGGCTTCATCGACATTGGCCAGCGAGGCAGAAAGTGGAAGCCGGGATATTTTGCTGCAATCAGGTCGCAATGATGCGATTCTATGTCATCTCCCCACTCGATTTCACCGCCACCTGCTTTGACGATTTCAATGGCATCGCAGTAGGGGATTCTAGGGAAAGGTAGACTGGGAACTTCGACGGTAATTGCCTCGTCTCCTTGCGAGGCCCGATATTCGTTGATGATGTCAATGAGATTCTGATCATTGGCTACGACTTGACTCCAAATGTGGTGAATCATTCTCTCTTGAACACACATCACATCCTCATCGTTCATCCATGCGCCTTCGATATCGAATGAGATGAATTCGTTGAGGTGACGGTAGGTGTCATGCTTCTCCGCGCGGAAAGCCGGACCCACTTCGAACACTCGCTCAAGGCCGCCGAGTACAGCCAGTTGTTTGTACAGTTGAGGGGATTGTGAAAGGTACGCATCCGTTTCAAAGTACTTCATTGGGAACAGATTGGTGCCTCCTTCGGAGGCACTTGCGATAATTTTCGGAGAATTCATCTCGTTGAAGCCCTCGGTAATCAGGTGATCCCGGCCGTATTGCAGAACGTTACCTCGCAATTGGAACATGGCATTCACGTGCGCGCGTCGCAGGTCGAGATGACGATTGTCGAGACGGACATCAAGACCTACATTCACATCATCAGCCACACCGACTGGCAGTGGGGTTTCGGCAAGAGCAAGAATCTGACCTGATGTGACGTTGATTTCGTATTCAGCCGGGGGCTCTGGTTCACCTTCTGCGACCTTGGGTGGACGCTTCTGCGCAACAGTCCCAGTAACTTGGACGGTGGATTCCCGACTCGCCCCCTGGATGGAATCGAAGACATCCTCGTCCATGTTGTCCTTCTTGAGGAAAGCCTGGAGGTGCCCAGTCCCATCGCGCAGCATCAGAAAACAGATGGCGCCGCGGCCACGCACAGTCTCAGCATAGCCCGCAACGGTGACCTCGTGACCAATCATCTGAGCGCCTTGATTACGCACCTCACCAAGGGTGTGTGTGCGATAGTGGGTGGACTCCCAATCGCGACCATCGCGTCCGGTCATACTCATGGGCGTGTGAGTCCACCACTTGAACCGTACGGCGGAAAACAGTGTTGATTTGGGCCTCTTTCATGAAACGCTCTCGCCCTCACCATTGATATGCCAAAGGGGGTTCGCCGGGTTTAATGTCTCAAGAGTGTTTGCTATTCACCTCAGAGTCTGTGACCTCTGGTCATCCAGACAAACTGTGTGATGCGATTTCCGATGCGATTCTCGATGCGTGTTTGACACAGGACCAGGGGGCACGGGTAGCATGCGAGACTCTTGTCAAAGGTACAGAGACAGACAGCCACATCGTTCTCGCGGGGGAGATTTCGATTGCTGGCCCCGAACCCGATTACGAAGCGATTGCTCGCTCTACTGCAGCATCCATTGGTTACACATCTCTTGACGTAGGAATGGATGCAAATTCTTGTTCTGTAGACATACTCATTTCGACCCAGAGTCAGGACATTTCCAGAGGCGTGGGAGGAGGGCCGGAGCAGAAGGCTGGAGATCAAGGAATGATGTTCGGTTATGCAACCTCAGAATCAGAGGCGTTCCCTGCATTGAAAGGCAAATTCATGCCCTTGTCAGCATTACTCTCTCAGGCGTTGACTCGTCGGTTAACGGAAGTTCGAGAGAAGGGAATTCTACCGTGGGCAAGACCCGATGGGAAAGCACAAGTGACCATTGAATATGGAGGGTACAACAAACCACGACGTGTATGGGCGATTGTTATTGCCATCCAGCATGACGATATGAGTGCTGAACTCGGAAATGAAGAAGCCGAATACGCCTTCATCGTTGAACAGATTCGGGAGCACGTCATTGACGCGGTAATCCCCTCCGAACTGATTGATTCCAAAACAGATGTCATCGTCAACGGAACAGGCCGATTCGTGAAAGGTGGCCCGTTTGCAGATGCTGGGTTGACCGGTCGAAAGATCATCGTCGACACCTATGGCGGCATGGGTCGACACGGCGGCGGCGCATTCAGTGGCAAAGACCCATCCAAGGTAGACCGCTCCGCTGCCTATGCAGCTCGGTGGGCTGCAAAACACGTCGTTGCCGCAGGCCTCGCAGAGGTGTGTGAGATTCAGTTATCATACGCCATTGGAGTGATTGAGCCAGTCAGCATTCGAGTGATGACCAACGAAAGTACTGCCTCGGGAATCACAGAGGAAGAAATTACCCGTCGAGTGCGGAACACGTTTGATTTCAGCCCCGGTGCAATGGTGGCAGATTTAGGTCTTCTACGACCCATCTATTCACCCACTTCTGCCGGCGGTCATTTTGGCCGCGAACCACTAGGAAACACATTCCCCTGGGAACGTCTGGATGAAGCACGTTTGAACGCTCTTCAGAACGGTTGAATCGGAGTTTATCGCTGAGAACGCTTACGCGTTCTCCCATCATCCTCAAAGGATGTCGCGAACACGGTCATTCTGATGTCACACCAGCGACGCCGCTCTCTAGCGCTCTGTTTGCTGCTGGTTTCTAGCACTTTTCTGGCCGCCTTCGCACCTGTGGTCGCTGCAGACAGCCGCATTTTACTCGATCTCTCTGATGACCAGATTGACCTGATTCAAGGCGACAGCGCCAACGTCACACTGACCATTGAGAACAATGACACCTCCATTCACGACTTTGACCTTACAGTTGACGATTCGATGACTGCTTCTGTGTGGAACGTCACCCTTGCTGATGAGACACTCTCAACGGTTTTGCCGACGTTTTCGGTTACAACGACCATCATCGTTCATTTGGCAGCAGATGCAGAATTGTCAGACAGCGGAACCGTCGACATCAACGTGGCTCAGTCGGGCACCAACATCTCTACCACCATCACTCTCTATCTCTCAGTCACCCCCTCGTATCTGCCGGATATCGAACATACGGCCATCGGAGACAATGGGTTACTCGGCATTGAAGTCGGCGGATCCATAGATGTCGATGTCCCTATCTCAAATCTCGGTTCCTCAATTGACCACATCGTACTAGCCGTGGATGAAACCGCAGATCTCAGCGATTTTTGGACGAATTGGTCGGGTGGTGGCAATAATTCCGGTGGAAATAGCTCTGGCAACAACACAGGAGGAAACAACTCAGGGAACAATACTGGAGGCAACAACTCCGGAAACAATACTGGGAACAACACCGGCAATGGAACGGGCAATGCGACCACAGGGCCCACCGAATTCTTTGCATCACTATCTGCCGTATCGACTAATCTGACCGCGATTATCGAGTCAGTTAATCTGACTGCCAATCTCAGTTATGTTGTCGATTGGACACTCCAACAGAACGGATCCATTTTCCCACATGATGTCGGGATATACAATTGGACCAGCAACGGGACTAATCATTCTTGGACAAAAACGTGGAACCTCACCACTGGCGAATGGTGTATATCTGCCACACTGAGTGAGAATCTCAGTGCCATTGGTAACGCAACGACATGTATGACAGTCAGTAGTGGGGGCAGTGGAGGAAACGGGACCGGAATGGGTCGTGCCGTGCCTGCTGGATGGGAGGTACGATGGCTGAACTCAACGTTTGAGAATATGAGTGCTGGTGAGAGCCGAATCGCGACACTGCGGGTCAGTGTACCGAACGGAGAAGCACCCGGGGATTACGGATTCCTACTCTCGGCAGGTTCTGCCATGGGCAACTTCACCATTTCAGAAACCATCGTCGTTCGCGTCAATGGAACACACAATATGACATTCTCTGCTACTGATTCGACCACCAATTGGCTGCCCAACGCAACCGGCATGGTAGTTTTCGACGTCTACAATGCTGGAACTTCTGAATCCGAATCTCTGTATTCGGTATCTGCAACCGGCGTCTGCACGTCCAGCCTAGATGCGATGGAATCCGATGGCGACCGCCTCTCTTCGCAATCCACGGAACCCGTATCCGCAGACGTGACCATCGATGTGGATGCCAGCGAAGGGGAATCATGCGACCTCACTTTGTCCGCATGGGACGAAATCGGAGAAGTGGGATATTCTCACATTCACACAATCACTGTCGGTGCAGCACACGGTTTGGCTGTGGTCAGCAATGAGGCAATCACACTCAGTCCTGGCGGGTCAGCATCAGGCACGATGACTATTCGCAACACTGGCACAGAGGCCACCAACGTTCGCCTCACTGCCACATCTCCAGACTTGACAATTGATACGAGTTCCACATTCGTAACAGTAGAATCGGGAGAGACGATCGATTTGAGTTGGTCAACCTCAGCACCATCGGATACTCCATTGGTAGGAAATCAAACGGTTGACTTCAGTACCGAGACTCAAGATGGTTCTTCAACATTGAATTTCACTGGCACAGTCACCATTCTGCCTTGGTCCTCTATCTGGATGACTGGGCCCTTGGGTAGTGCATTCGATGTCGGTGCAGATACCCCTGCAACCGTCGATTTCACAATGACCAATGATGGCACCGGCTCAGCCAATGTTTCACTTGATTGGAGCAACGCTCCACAAGGTTTCACAATCACCGTAAGTGCCAGTACATCGGTTGCACCCAATGGAAACAACGAGATTCTGTCAATGACTGTTGGAATCGACGACGACATCGCCTCTGGAACATACACTTTCACTGTCCTAGCCATGAATCCAGATGATGGCAGTACTTGGGATTCCCAGACCATTAATGCGCAGGTCGATCAACGGGCAGAGGTTCGAGTATTGGTTGCAGGTGATTCTTTGCCCGTTGCCAGTGGCGCTGATTCCGTGTTTGCAGCCACGGTCATCAACGATGGAAACGAACCCGACACCTTCGCCATCACATTGACGGGAGCGGCTGGATTTGAGGTTGGCATCTCCCCTCAAACACTTACTCTTGCATCGGGCGAAAGTGGCGAGGTAAACATCACATTGCGACGTACAGGGGCCAGTGAAGATGTTGAGATGACATTGGTCGTCGAAAGTGAGAATGACGATGCCATTACCGATTCCCTATCCCTATTCGCTACAGTACCCGAAGTGTCGGTACAAGCGACAGTCACAACCAACGTGGCATCAATTGCAGCTGAAGGAAGTGCAAGCCTCACTCTATTCCTCACCAATCTAGGGGAGGCTGAAGATACCCTGCTAGTCACTGGCCCGTCAGGGTTCATGTGCGACCATCCAGCACAGACAACACTTGCAGCAGGTGCAGCCGCGCAAAGCCACGCAGTCACCTGTATGGCCACCAGCACGCTATTGGCTGGCACACACACAATCGCCTTCACAGCGACATCACTTACCGATTCAAGCATAAATTCTACCGATTCAGTCGACATCGACATCGAACCACATCGCAATGTCGACGGCGGACCGATGTTGGTGGTCACGATGACGGGCGATGACTGGTCACTTCCATGGAACAGTTCTGCGACCTATACAGTGACCATTCGCAACGATGGCAATGAGCAGGTCTCGGGCTTCCTCAACCTCGCAGGAGAATATGCACAAGATCTCTACCCCGACTGGAATTTCGTCGATGAGAATCAGACCATCAGCATATTCACCGTCGCCCCACGTGGCGTTGCCACCTATTCGTTGACGCTACAACCCAACGGCGAACCGACAATCGGTAGCGTCGATATACGAATCGAAGCCAGTGGGACTTTGGCCGATGGACAGGGCTACTTGGTTAGCAGCCCATCTAACACGCTAACCGTTGAATTTGATGACCCTCCCCCCAAGGAAGCTGAACTGTGGGACGGCGGACCGATGGTCAATGCTGCAAACCTCGCCATTGCCATGCTTTCAGGTTGGATTTTTGCAGGCTTACTCATCATGTGGATGCGTTTCAGTTCCAAATCACGGGCCAATAAGAGCGCCAAAGATGCGTGGGATGAAGCCGAAGAGGAAGAGAACAAGAATGCTGATCTCAAACACGGTGAAATCCGCGCTGATGAAGATGAGACAGCCCGATGTCATGCTTGCGATTCACGCATCCGTCTGCCGACTGACAAAGAGGCACCATTCCGATTCAAGTGCCCCACTTGTCAGGAGATGAACCGAGTGATGCCTCCACGAGAAGAAGACTGATTCAGGTTCGTTCTGCAATCAACAGGAATGCAGTGTGTCCCATCGGTGTGTTTCCAGGTCGAACTCCACCGCGACTGGCCTTAGTCCAAACACGCTCCATCATTTCACCCGCCCAATCAATGGAAAGTCCTGCCTCTTCACAGGCATTCCAGACTTTCTCAAATTGACTTGATACCGGGCAATAACAGGCGATTTTTCCGCCATAACGTAGTTTCTTCGACAGTGTGGCGATAACCGGCCATGGTTCGGGAAGATCCAAGATGATGGCATCAAAATCTTCGACGATCCCATCAAAGGATGCTTCGGCGACATCCCCCTCAATTAGAACCCAAGTGGGAAATTCTCTCAACGAACCGGCTGCGCGTTCCATATTCTCTCGTCCGACCTCTGCATGTTCGGGTCGGTTTTCTACAGAAACCAACGTACCATTCGCTCCGAGAACGTTGGCGATATGTAGTGCCAATCCACCTGAGCCGTGACCTGCTTCAAGTACACGCTGGCCGGCCCCAATTCCCATCCATGAAATCAGAAATCCAGCATCCTTTGGATTGATAATTTGAGCCCGACGCTTCATGCCTTTGCGCAGTTCAGGAAGGCCGATTTCTACCTTGGTCAGAACCTTTTGTCCAATGATTATTCGTTCTCCATTCTGAATACCTTCAAGCAACGGTTTTGGTGCAAACCTTCCGATGCCTTTGACTTTCAATTCATCGTCCTGAATGGGGACGATGTAAGTCCGCCCGTCTTCTTCTCGTAATGCGGCGTATTCTGTCATTTTTTCACATCCCAGTTCCGAAGAACTCAATCCTGCAAGCAAGATGCCGACCCTGAGGCGGCTGAGTGGATGTGTTTCCGACCATGGTCTCCAATATCAATTCGACGATAGATGAAAGCAACCCGCCCAAGGGGCTAAAGCCCCCTTGGGCGCTTGAAGTCGCCGGACCGCACATTCAAGAACGTAGCCGAGTCACAGAACCATACCGGAGAGGTCACCATGGCGGATGAACAACTGGATGAAGAGGTCGCAGAAGAGGTGGCCATCATCGAAGAACTAGATCCAACACCTGTCGAAAAGACAAGTTTCGGGCTTGGTTCTGTTGCCGATGGAGCGGATGATCCTATCATCGATCAACCCGTTGATGAATGGCTCCAAGGCATCTCCTTTGGATCAACTGAGGATGTCCCAATTCCAGATTGTTTGGTCGACCAAGTCATCGGACAAGAAGATGCAGCAGTTGTCATTCGAAAAGCCGCTGAGCAACGACGTCACATGATGATGATTGGTGACCCCGGTACAGGCAAGAGTATGCTCGCAAAAGCGATGACAGAACTAATGCCAAACGAATCATTGGAGGACACTCTCTGCTATGTGAACGATGATGACGAGAACGAACCTCGAATTCGCACGGTCCCAGCAGGTCGTGGCGATAGAATCGTCAAGGATCGTCGAGCTCAACTCCGTGAACAGCGAGATCGCACCAGTCGAACGTTGATGTTCGTCGCGCTACTCATCGGCGCCGCTCTTCTATTGGCAACTATCCAATCTGGAGACATCATCATGCTCCTCTTTGGCATGTTCCTTCTCGCCTTCGGATACATGTTCATCAAGAATCGCCTAGTCTCAAACGAGGAATCAAGAATTCCCAAATTGCTTGTCAAACGTAAGCGTGGCGACATGCCACCCTTCATCGATGCAACTGGAACTCTGGCCGGCAGTTTACTCGGAGATGTCCGCCACGATCCTTTCCAGTCAGGTGGTATGGAAACTCCTGCCCATGAGCGAGTCGAGGCAGGTGCCATTCACAAGGCCCATGGCGGCGTCCTATTCGTCGATGAGATTAACCTGCTGCGCTTGGAAGAGCAGCAAGCCCTTCTCACTGCTATGCAGGAGAAGGCCTTCCCCATCTCGGGGCGCTCAGAGCGTTCATCTGGCGCACTGACTAAGACCGAAGCAGTTCCTTGCGATTTCATCCTAGTAGCAGCGGGCAATCTCGATGCTGTTCAGCATATGCACCCTGCACTGCGTAGTCGAATTCGTGGATACGGATACGAGGTTTACGTCAATTCAACCATGCGCGATACCGCGCGCAATCGACGCCGCTTGATTCGATTCATCGCTCAGGAAGTTAACAATGAAATGAAAAAGAAGACAGGTAATCCAATTCCTCATTTTGATCGCTCCGCGGTAGAGGTCATTCTACGCGAGGCACAACGACGAGCGGGTCGCCGCGGAAAACTCACGCTACGTCTTCGTGAACTCGGTGGATTGGTGCGCATTGCAGGCGACCTGGCCTGTGAAGAGAATGCCAGTATCACCACGAGCAAACATGTCCTAGGTGCTCGTCGCATAGCCCGTCCACTTGAACAACAGGTCGCCGATCGCATGATTGAACATCGTCTAGATTACTCACTTCTGGTGAACAGCGGTGAGCGTGTTGGACGCGTCAACGGTCTGGCCGTTCTGGGTGCAGATAGCGGAATGTCCGACTTCAGTGGAATCATGCTTCCCGTGGAAGCTCTCGTGACACCATCTCAATCCAAGGGTGGCAGCGTCTTTGCGACTGGAGGCCTATCCGATATGGCCAAAGAAAGCGTCACCAATGTCAGTGCCGTAATCAAGAAGTTGACTGGCAAAGATGTTGCAGATTATGATATTCATATCCAGTTTGTAGACACCCACGGTGTTGATGGCGATAGCGCCAGCATCACCATTGCAACGGCCATTATCTCGGCGTTTGAGGACATTCCAATCGATCAGAATCTAGCCATGACGGGTTCGCTCTCAGTTCGCGGCGAAGTTCTGCCTATCGGTGGCGTCACCGCGAAAATTGAGGCTGCAGCCAAGAGTGGAATCAGTCGCGTAATTATTCCTCGCGCTAACATGAAGGATGTCCTCATCGATGATGCCTACAAGGATCAAGTTGAGGTCATCGCAGTTGATACTCTTGATGAAGTCATGGAAAATGCCCTCGTCTCGAACGAGAATAAGAGTTCCTTGGTCGAACGTCTTGGTGCAGTCATTGACCGTCTAACACCAAACCCCAGTGGTCGCCCTTCAGCATGATTGTAGCCTAGAGGGATTCGATGCCCAAGCCGATGATTGTCTGTCACGGTGGCGCGGGACATACCGCCAAAGATCAGCCCGGCGTTGATATCGCAGCTGATACAGGTTGGGCCATTCTATCGGCTGGAGGTTCTGCACTCGCTGCAGTACTTGCTGCGGTAGAAATCATGGAGGATGATCCTGTTTTGAATGCTGGAACCGGTGGGCGAAAGAGGTCAGATGGCTCAATTCAATTGGACGCAGCAGTCGCGACTTCAGATGGCCGCCTTGGGGCCATCATGGCCATTGAGGACACACCCAATCCGATTCATGTTGCCGCTGGTTTACTCAATGAGAAGATCCACATCCTTGTTGGCCAAGGCGCTCGTGATTGGGCTGATGAACGTGGTTACCCAAAGGCCACAGTCATTGGGAGTGACTCCCCCTCTGCCAATGATACAGTGGGTAGCGTGGCCATCGATTCCAACGGTTTGATGGCGGTTGCCACATCTACCGGGGGTTGTTCTGGAAGACCTCGAGGCAGGGTAGGGGATACTCCATTGTGGGGTCCTGGCTTGTGGATTGACGAGAACATCGCACTTGCAGCGACTGGAATCGGCGAAGAAATCACAATCAAAATGTTGTGCCATCGAATTGCCATACAAACTGGAACTCTACAGGAACGACTTGAGTATGGACTCTCTCTGTTCGACCCTTCCATTGAGGTTGGCCTAATTGGCCTCACTGCTCAGGGAGAAGGTCTTGGATTGGCCAACACGGGGATGCCGTGGACCATCAGGAGTGCAGATCAGTAAGCATCTGCTCAAGTGCGGTATTAATCTGCAATATCAGCGTTCCAAACTCCATTGGAATGTTTGGATCCTCGTAGAGTTCTTCCAATTTTGCTTGCGTAATCGCGATTCTGATATCTAGTTCCTTATTCTTGTTGAGCAACCACTTCTCGACCGCATCTTTCGCGCCCTTGCGGATGTTGCGGGGAACCTTTGGATCATCCAATTGTGTAATTACGCCAGCAATTTGCTGCATTCGATTCTCGATATCGCCAGTCATGGAACTCCCTCGAAAGTGTGCTCACGGCCGTGGGGGGCCGAGGCTGCTTTAAGGGGCTTTCCAGTGCAGGTGTTGAGTCACATGACCGATGGCAACTTCGAATTGGAACTCATCCAGTGGGTGCGCCTCGGTGTCCTGTTCCTGTGTTTCGGTGGCGCTGCATGGCTGGATCACAAGACCCGCAGGGTTTCGAACGAGTGGTGGTGGGCTTGGGCCAAACCCGCTTTGTTCCTGTTATGCCTTGAATTGCTCATCCTTGAGGCCAGTTGGATGATTTGGCTTACAGCCTCGGCCGCAGTTGCCTTCGCTTCTACCGCATTGATTGGGCGACCTGACGTTGATGATATCATGAAAGGTTCAATTGTCGACATCCTTGTCACAGTCTGGTATTTTGTCAGTGGCGTTGGTTTGGTGATGGGTGCAATGGAATATGCACCTACATTACTGGACTATTTCGATGCAAATGTGTACATGGACACATCCGCACCTGCCACTGAATCGGCATTGCTGTGGGGTCAAATGGTCATCATGGGCGTTGTTTTGATATTCTTTGAAATGGCATGGCGATTCAGGATGCTGCACGGCGGTGCTGATGCCAAAGCGATGATGCTAGCAACACTGTTGTTGCCTTCGTGGAATGGCGCAGCATTTCCTCTCTGTTCTTCCAGTGAGTCCGTCTCAACTTCTATGCCTCCTGCCCTTTCTCTCCTCATATGGGCTGGCCTTGCATTCCTAGTTCTTCCACTTGTGATGCTTGTTCGAAATGGTAGTGCTGGCGATTTGATGCCTCTTTCCATGTCTTGGCACGCTTCACGAATGTCTTTGTCAGAAATCCCCAACAAGCATGTTTGGTTACTGGAGGAAATCACCGACAAACCCGATGGCACCCGGGGTGTCACTCGAAGAATGCGCCCTGTTCGTGGCAGTCGCGCTGAAACAGATGTTGAGGCGGTGTTGGAGGAATTGGCCGCGGAAGGATTGGAGAAAGCATGGGTTACTGCCAAGCACCCGTTCCTACTGTTCGTATTCCCTGCAATCGTACCATTGGTCCTACTAGGGGATCCTATCGCCTGGATTTTCAACTTTCTCTGAGCCAATCAAGCGATGCGGTCGACCGTCTCTGGAGTAATAGCCTCGTCCTTGGTTACTCGGAATGAAATTGCCTTGAGATTTTCAGGCCCGTTACGGAACTTTCGGATGACCATTCGCGTCTCGAAATCTGTTCCGAGCATACCGACCTCAAACTCCATCACAATATCACAAATCGCATACAATTCGCGCTCAACAGATTTGTCGACCATGTCGCTTGAAACATTGAGTAGAAGAATACCTCTATGCAATTGCGTATGCGCCTGAATCATGCGCATCATCGAAATCACACGTGATGGTTCATTTCGAGCGAAGAAGAAATCTAGATTGTCGACAGCTGCTCTAAAATATGCTGGGAGCGATGTCATTTGACTGGTCAAATCCGTCAGATAATCGTGGACCTCATTCTCAACGAATCGTGTTTGTGCGAGACGCTGGATATCTTCCATTGAAAATCCTTCTAGCCGAAATTTACTGGCTCGTAAGTCGCGTTCCAGAACATTCCGGTTGTACTCCTCGCCCATGGTTCTGACCATGATGTCTGTGGGCCAATCGTAACGTCGGTACAGTGAGAGAATCTCGGCTTGACTTTCTGCAGTGGAGATGAGTAAGGTATTCTCGGGATCTTCAGCAACAGATGTGAATTGTTTGGCAAACAAATCCATTCCTGCACCTTGATTGCCGATTGCCAACAACGTGAACCCGCGGGGGATGCTCCCCTCATTCAGTACATTACCAGTAAGAATTGAATCGAATTTTGCAGATCCGATGCTGCACATGTCACCATAGAACTCCTCATCATCGTTGTCGAATCGAATTGATGTTGTCATTTTCTACACCTCAATGAATGACAACCTGCCCTCGATCAATCAGGTCGGTACAGTACAAATCTAGATTGGCCAACACACCAGGTGGTGTTTGGTCTGGGACGTTGATGATGACCGTCAACACCTCGCGTGCGCGGAATGTGTTGATGAATGTGTGTAGATACTCAGCGAGCATTCTTTTTTCGTTGTAAATTGAAAGCGCATTGACCGAATCAATAATCACAAAGTTTCCTGTTTCAGTATATTCTCCCAAGTGATACAAAGTCTGTAGCATGATGGACTCCAACATGATGGGGCTGTCAACGAAGCGCACGTTGGGGTATGGGACCTCGGTACCACCGATAAAGCCGCTAGAAACTGTGTCGATGAACTGAATTCCACTTGGGTCGACGCCAATTTGTTCCAACGACTGAATGATATCGGCTGCACTTCGGGATGCACAGATGTACACACCCCTCATCTCAAACCCCTGAATCAAAGGTTGCAAAATCGAGGCGATGATGAGCTCGGAATTGCTTGTACCTACGCGAACTTGAATCGCCGAGGAAGGTGTGACCTCTTCAGCCAATTGCTGGGCCACCCCCGCATCCAACTCAATCATCCACGGCACCCCACTTCAACATCGGTGTAAGCATGACGCCTTTCGGAGTTAATTCAAGCGCGTACTTCGCGCGAGCGTGTGACGTACCTCGCATCTTGACTACCTGAATGAATCTCAGCAAGTGTCCCATTCGGGGGACATCACCGAGAACGATGATGCCATCGAGAATCGCTTCCTCAACACCGAAAGATGACCAATATGCTTTGGCACCAGAGGACGTAATTTCGGAAACCAATAGAGCAGTGCAGCCGAGAGTTGCAAGGGCCTTTCCTAGTTTGAACAAGAAATCACGAATCAGTTGTTCACTGGGGATCTTGTAGCAAAGAGTGGTCACCGAATCAATTACCAATCGAGTTACACCAATCGTATTGACAATGTCCGTGATTGATTTGACCATGGCATCGATATCAGACAATTCGAAGGTTGATTTTGTCATCCCCAACCAAGAGAACAGTACATCCATGTCAAAGACGTTGATCAATCCCTGATCGACCAATCGCATATCGAAGAAATCGAATTGACGAACATTCTCTAGAAGTTTTACAGAGGGCTCTGTGGCTGAAAAGTGCGCACACGCCTCACCATTATTTGCTCCATTGACAAGGAATTCCATACACATCGTGGTCTTCCCGGAACCACATGTTCCTGCGACGAGAACAGTGGAACCATAGGGAATTCCTCCACGCAAAATCTCGTCCAATCCCGCAATTCCAGTGACACACCTGTCACGCTCGTACTGATGGGTTGGCATCATGGGAACAGTGCCCGATTCCACAGGCCGTAGATAAGCCGATTGACTGAACAATGACCAAATGGCCCGACTGGTGCTCTTCTTCACCAACCGGGAGTGCCGCCATCCACGCCCGTCCAATTCGTTGAACTGCTTGGTGAACCACCTAGGTTGTAAGTCATTGAATGATTGGCTTGTATATTCCAAGTACCATCCCAAGTAACAACAATCACATCATACGTGAGTACTGTTCCTGCGCGCGTCCAACCTAGAGTGATGGTATCTCCCTCTACTGCCAATGCATCAATCGTGCCCGTTCCTAGAACACCTGATGCGGCCATGTCAATCATCATGGCATTGTTTGGATTATACTGTGTGACAGCATTACCTGTGCAAATCACCCTCTCACCTGCGGCTAATGCACCATCTTGAATCAATTCAAATGCCCCTGGTCGTGCAAGACTCCAACCGGACATATTCATGGCAAATCCATCGGGATTTTCAAGTTCAATCCACTCTGGCGGACCATTCAACGGATCGGCCATGAATTCCGTGATTCGCAACCCCGAAGGTTCGCGTCCGGCATTGTGGACTTCTAGCGTTACGCGCACCATTTCATCATCTAAGTGCATGATTCGACTGGCTGTTGCCCCACGGGTTGCACTTGAGCGCGAAGATCCATCGGAAAAGATGATTTCACCAATCTGTGATTCATCACTGCTCTGAACTACGATTATTGTCAAATTCAGACTCAAACCTTCGTCAATTCCAAGGCCATGAATGAGGCGATCTTCGGTAACATTTCCTAGCGCTCCAATCCGACTCATGTCTAGGTGACCCGCACCATCCCCAATCGCAGGCAGTAAATCTGCTGTGAGCAACGTACTGGCGTTGTATAATTGCCAATCATCGGTGGCATTCGCAATATCTCGGATGCCAGCATTTCTCAGGACGACATGCCCCTTTGAATCGGTGAGCCTTTCAAGCCCATCAATGGCCATCTGATCAAGCCGGTCCACATCTGCAACATTGCTCCCTAGTTTCAATTGACTGAGTGCAAGAAATGCGCTGACAATTACCAAAAACAGGACGAATGCTGAGAGAAACTCAACCACGGCGGTCAATCCTCTCTCATCACGCACTTTTCGTGCGCTGGCAACCGAGTCCCCGCCCTGCATCATTAATCTCCCATGGAGGTCGCATCCATCAACCCTGTGGCCCGTTTTGTTGCCCGCTACAATCCTTTTCCCGGTGTGTCGGTTCGCCGAGGGGTATAAACGGGCCGTTTGTGGTCGTGGGTTCAATGGGTTCTGTGCAGCGCGCCCATAGGGCGCGGAACCGACACCACGCTAGCGCTCTCGTTTTACTCATGATTTTGAGTTCCTTGGCTGCATTCGTATCTCCAGTTCAGGCCGCTGTCGGCAATGATGACGTTGCCATCATTGCGGCGATTGAACCTACGCCGAACATCCATTTCGACTCTTCCGATGTTCTTGATTGGACGCCCCAGATATTGGTGGAGAATCAATACAACCTCAATGCAGATGCCCGAAACATCGATCTTGAGATATGCGGAGGAGATTATCTCGAATTCACAAATTGCCCCACCCCTCATATTCTGAAACAAAGTTCTGCGCAGTCCCCCAGTCTGAATCGTTCTGGTTCTGATGGAGATTCTGCACTCGTTACATTTTACTCATTCTTGTGGTTCATCGATTCAGGAGATATTTCGACATACGCCGGTACATTCACCGTCATGTTCCACTTCTCAATGGCAGACAACAATCCTAGCAATGATCACTTTAGATACACGATTATCATTGAAGATACCCTAGTTGATTTGATTGCGAATGGGCATGACGTAGACACCTCTGAAGTTTACAACAGTAACCAACCTATCTCTGCCAATCTCGACGTTGGCAGTCGTTCATGGTCATCGGCACACAACTTCACCACCAGTTGGTCCATGCATCTGGTAAATCCATTGGTGGCCGAATCACAGGATTGTGTAGACTGGGACATGAATTTCACTGGTCAAGGGGACATTGGGGGAACTGGTGAACTGATTATTCACACAGCGACTCATTACGACGCAACCTCAACCTCCTATTTCCCCTCCTATGACATTCAGGTTGGGCTCACCAATACGTCAGCTAAACTTCTGGGGAATATCGCTGTCACAGGTTCGGAGTTCGGGTTAGATCATAACGTGGAAATCATCGTCACCTGGAACGGTAGTGAAGTTTACACAGAGAATTGGGGGTTCACTGGTGATGGCACCCCACAGTCCGTTCAATACAATACGGATCTTGAAAATGGTACTCTCTGCTTTACTGTATTAATGACGGTCCCCGACATACAAGTCGCCGCGGCATCTCACGAAGTAAGCGGTCACAGTGGCACCTTCAGTTCGAGACTCATTCCTCTACCCGATATCGTTGCCCCATACGCGGGCAACTTCGAAGTTAGGGCACTCGTCGATGGAACATTCGAGAATATTGATTTCGATCCGAATGAGCATAACGATATGACTGTCTTCGATTTAATGGTCAATGACACGACGGATTTGTGGATTCGAGAAGTGGTTCCAGCTCGAGGTACGACATCATACGTATTACAGAACGGCGAATATCTGGTACGGTATCCATACGGCGAGCAATCCATCCGAGTGGTTTCAGGCAATATTGGTTGGGTGACTGCGGAAGTACGAGTTGAGGTTAATATGTACGATCTTCAGACCCTTGAATTTGCAGCAGGTCCATTTTCTTGTAATCTAACTCTAACGCCCGGAGAAGAGATTCTCTGTGATTTCGATTTCTCTACAACCGGCGCTTTCACACTGAACGCTTCGATTACCACAACCGATGGTCACATCGACTCATTGCCAAGTGACAACTGGTATGAGCAAGCCATTATCGTTGATTTCGGCGCAATCAATCCAACCATTGCAAATCCATCCTCCACTGAAGTGTATGAAACCGGTCAGAACATCCTCGCAGTCGCGGGTGTAGACCCTCAGGCACCAATGCCTCTGAATTATACCTGGAGGATGAATTTCCTAGAGGTTCTTGGTTACGGCCAAGTCACTAACATCACATTACCAATGGGTGAATGGATTCTAACGCTCTACGTTACTGATGAAGCTGGCAACCTCGAAATCACCACACAACCCATTCGAATTCTGAACCGGGTTGAACTACAGTCGTTGCCATACGTGACGGGCGGAGTTTCCATCTCTACCTATTCGATGGAACTCGTCTTTGATGAACCCCAACTCCCACATCCTGGTGTATTTTATCCAGCGGCGTACAACAAGGGCAAGGAACCCTTGATGATGTTCAATCTCTCTATGGATTCACCGTATGGAGTTGTAATTGATGTTGATAGTATCGAGGCCTGGCTGGATTTGAATAGTTTCCTGCCAGATTCCATCGATCACTCAACCGTTGAGTTGTTGCGTCTATCCGATTGGCAAAGTACAGTGACAGAAGAGTTGGAGGGCGATGATTCATTCATGGTCGTTGGCAATGGTTCACTCATGATGAAAACGAATGATGATAATGGTGGATCATTCATGTTGATTGGACAACTTGACCCGGTCAATGTAAATCCAAATAACCTAACTATTGTTCTACAGAAGGATGGGCAAGTTCAGATTACTTGGGATAACGAAGGTGACACCGATAACCCATATTTCGGAGGATGGAGAATTTACCGAAAAGACACCTTCCGCTTCAGTTATCCATTTGCTTCCGCAACACAGTTCAATACAGCCACGGCTGGGTATGAGATTCTAGATCTCCCGGGAGTCGCCACATCTTGGCAGGATCCCAATTTCTGGGAGCAAGGGACTTGCTTGTCGTACCTTGTCATGTCTCACACCCGTGGTGGTTTGTCCGATTGGACGTTTGGCAATGTCACCAATGCCGTTTGGAACCCGGTCACCGAGCGCATGGATGTTGACGAAGTGTGTGTTGACAATTCAAACCCTGAAACCGTCGTCGAAGATATGGATGCCACTCTATCTTTCAGCAATGGCACAAAGACACATACGATTCACGTAAGTTGGACGTGGCCGGATGTTGATGAACAAGGCCCACTTACTTGGAATCTGTATCGCGCCCAGGTCGTCGTTGACAGTGTCACTTACATGGAACCGCTGCAGGTTGAATTACAGGGTGAGCCAGGCGAAGAGGCTTGGTTTAACGAAACTGAAAGTGGTCTGAGACAATCGATAAAGGTCGAACAATTCTACTATTATGTCCTCGTTCCCTTTGATGAGGTGGGTAACAGCGATTACCTCGCTCGTGAAGACAATGCCGTCGGCATTGAGGTTGAAGATATGTTCTGGGATTACCACGTGGCCCCCCCTGCGCCGCCTGAACCTGAACCCCCATCCCTTCCGGGCGTTGGCCCCTCTCCTTGGTATGGTCGCTTGTTAGATGACATCAGTGCGGGACGTTTCCAACAAGCTGCAGTACTTTGCACGGCCTTGATGGTGATGAACCTCCTTCTCATTCCAATGCTCATTAACAAGTACAAGGAACAGAAGATCAAGGACAAGCGAAAGCGCGCCCGGGCTCAACGATTAGCCGATAGTGATGAGTTCGCTGATGACCTCGAAGACTTCTTTGATTGATGGCGCGACGTGGGAGATTTGAACTCCCGCGGGTAAAACCCACTGGATTAGCAATCCAGCGCGATGGCCAGGCTATGCGAACGTCGCAGCAGCCGGTCCACCATCATTTTTCATTTAAGGCGAGTGGTTTACTCACTCTTCCTCGCCATCAACCACGAGTTCGGCTTCAGGTTCAGCATCCTCTTCATCAATGAGTACTGAAGGCAGTCGCGCCGAGAAGATAATCTCGTCAACGAATCCACCCTTTTCACGGTCGCGTAATTCCATCACGCGTGTGCCCTTGGTCACCTTACCCGTGGTCTCTTTGGTTTGGTCGGCACGAACTCGAATCATCATTCCTTTGCCCGTCAGGAGGAAGAGTTGGTCTCCTAGATCTGGAATCCTGTGTACGCGAACAATCTCGTCACCATGTTTCTCATCGAGTTTCATTGTCGCAACTCCACCTGCACCACGATTGGTCTTTCGATAACCATCGCGCTCCATCTTGGGCTTCCCTGTCCGGTCATCCCACACCTGCTCGCCATTTCCATCGACGACGTTGTGCATCTCCCCGTCGCCTAGGACGCTTCGCTTTGCCATACCGAATTTCGATAGGGTTAGTACATGCGTCTCCTCGTTCGATGTGGCAATCATGCCGACAACTTCGTCGCCTTTCTTGAGACTCATTCCTCGCACACCACCGGTGACTCGTCCTTGGACCTTGACAGTGAATCCAATCGAACCATCTGGGTTTTCCTTTGTCTCACTAGGTTTGAATCGGCACGCGCGTCCTAATTTTGACACCATTACTACATGATCCTCGTCCGTGGCCTCACGAACAGCGACCAGAGCATCTGATTCCGTCTTGAATTTCAGAGCGTATTTTCCATTTCTATTGATGCGAGTATAGTCCCCCAATTTGGAGCGTTTTACAATTCCTTCACGGGTGGCAAAAATCAGGTAATGACCCTCTGGATTTTCTTGTAGTTCCTTGGAAATTGGGAGAATTGTCACGACTTTTTCTTCTTCGCGCAATCGCTCAATCAGGTTGCGAATATGACTGCCCCTACTGTGACGACTACCTTGGGGTGTTTCCCACGCTTTGAGGCCATAGACACGCCCTTGGTCAGTGAAGATGAGGAGGCGATCCTTGCTGAAGCAGGTGAGAATTGATTTCGGGAAATCCTCATCTTTAGTGGTGACACCTTTGAGGCCCTTTCCTCCACGATGTTGCACACGGAATGTTTCAACAGGCAGATGGCGGATGTAATTGTCTTCAGAAAGCGAGATGACGATTGCGCGCTCTTCGACTAAATCTTCCCGATCCATTGAAAGTGGCATGGGGTCGATGTTTGTTCGGCGTTCATCGCCGTGCTTCTCGACCATTTCGTTCAGTTCACTCAATAGGATTTCCAATTGACGACGACGACTCTTCAGAATCGCATTGTACTCTTTGATTGCGACTTTGAGTTCATTGAATTCATCATCCACTTTCTTGGTATCCATTTTAGAGAGTTGATAGAGACGCCGCTCCGCAATTGCCTTGGCTTGAGGTTCGGAGAAATCGAACTTGCGAATCTTCCCGAATTTGGCTTCACCACGCAGAATTTGTTCAAAGTGCTCTCGACTATCAGCACCCTTGCCCGCCGCAACAACATCATCAATCCGTTTTTGTGCTTTAACAAGCCCTTCAAGCACATGTGCCCGTGCTTCAGCTTTAGCCAGATCAAATTGTGTGCGCCGGCGAATGATTTCTTCTCGATGCCGAACGTGCGCATGCAGTATTACAGGAAGTGTAAGTTGGACAGGTTGTTTGTTGATAATCCCCATCATGTTCGCTGAGTATGATTCCTGAAGACGACTGGAGCGATACAATTGATTTAGCACAGCATGAGGGTCTGCATTCTGCTTGATTTCAATGACAACGCGAATCCCTTCCTTGCTCGACTCATCACGAATGTCTCGAATCCCCTTGACAGTTTCCTTACTCACTAGTTCAGCGATTCCCACAAGCATTGCTGCTTTCTTTACCTGGTATGGAATCGCATGGACGACAATGCGTTTTCCTTTGTCATCATCAAAGACCTCACAATCAGAACGAATATGGAATCGCCCATGCCCGGTTTCGTACATATCGCGAATTCCACCGATGCCGTGAATGATGGCACCCGTCGGGAAATCCGGCCCCTTCAGATGATGCATATATTCGCCAACATCGACGCTTGGTGGATTTTCTGGGTCGCCATTTTCCTCTCCTTCCTCTAATATTCGTTCAACGTGCAGGTTAACTGCGGCCGCAATTTCTGTAAGGTTGTGTGGTGGGATTTTTGTGGCCATACCCACAGCGATTCCATCACTCCCATTGAGGAGCAGGTTGGGTAACCGGGCAGGCAATACCTGAGGTTCTTGTTCCGAATCGTCAAAGTTAGGTTGAAAATCTACTGTATCTTTCTTGATATCATCCAACATATGTTTGGCCAAGCGATCTAGTCGGCTTTCCGTATAACGCATTGCAGCGGCCTTATCGCCATCGATACTTCCGAAATTCCCCTGCCCATCTATCAATGGATATCGCAAACTGAAATCTTGTGCCATGCGGACCATGGTGTCGTAAATGGATTGGTCGCCGTGAGGGTGAAATTTACCCATAACTTCACCCACAGAGCGGGCTGATTTGGAATATGAACGATCGGAGGTGTGTCCTGCTTCATACATACCAAACAATACTCGACGATGTACCGGTTTCAATCCGTCTCGAACTTCGGGTAAAGCACGTCCAATAATCACAGACATTGCATAATTAATGTATGAAGTTTGCATTTCTTGATCGACTGTATGTCGAACCTGATTATCGGTTGGGTTTGCAGGTAATTCTTCATCATCACTCATTCAATCACCTCACACATCCACATCGGCTTCCGCCGCATGTAGTTCAATGAATGCACGACGATCAGGAACATCGTCACCCATTAATGTCTCAAAGAGTGCCGAGGTTTCACCATCGTCACCGAAGTCATTTGCTGTGACCTTGAGTAATGTTCGATTGGCGGGATCCATGGTCGTAGTCCACAGTTGGTCAGGATTCATTTCCCCCAGACCCTTGTAGCGCTGAATCCCAATCTTCGCATCGGGATTATCCGCTCTAAATTCCCCGATGATTTCATCCCTCTCGGCATCTGTGTATGCATATTTGGAGGTTCGACCCCGAGACACCATGTAGAGTGGTGGCTGGGCAATGAAAACATTTCCAGCTTCAATTGCAGGTCGCATGAATCGCCAGATGAATGTGAGGATGAGCGTACGAATGTGGGCACCGTCCACATCGGCGTCCGTCATGATGATGATTTTCCCATACCGGAGTTTCTCCACATCGAAATAAGTTTCAGATTCGGCTAGGGATTCTTCACCCTCCGTTAGTTCGGGGGGGTTTCCGACGCCTGCTCCAAATGCCTTAATCATCGTTTGAATCTCGTTGTTCTGATACACTTTGGCTTGATTGCGAAGTTGCCTTTCAACATTGAGGATTTTCCCACGCAACGGCAATATCGCCTGTGTACGCCGATCCCGTCCTGTCTTGGCAGAGCCACCCGCAGAATCACCCTCAACAACGTAAATCTCACACTCTTCGGGTTTTCGGCTCTGACAATCTGCGAGTTTTCCAGGCAACCCTCCGCCCTCAAGAACACCCTTCCTACGGGTGAGGTCGCGAGCCTTACGGGCT